>Ga0209816_1000002_pt1:460000-546300 | contig 546300 bp, 560 predicted proteins | sample CoawatmetaG01DNA_FD_187509 | JGI IMG/M metagenome (GOLD analysis project Ga0209816, IMG submission 187509) | Marine microbial communities from the West Antarctic Peninsula - Coastal water metaG017-DNA (SPAdes) (version 2) | ecosystem: Environmental > Aquatic > Marine > Coastal ...
CTCCCAAAGAGTAACGGAGGAGTGCGAAGGTAACCTAGGCACGGTCGGAAATCGTGCTGTTAGTGCAATGGCATAAGGTTGCTTGACTGCGAGACGGACATGTCGAGCAGGTACGAAAGTAGGTCATAGTGATCCGGTGGTTCTGTATGGAAGGGCCATCGCTCAACGGATAAAAGGTACGCTGGGGATAACAGGCTGATTCCTCCCAAGAGTTCATATCGACGGGGGAGTTTGGCACCTCGATGTCGGCTCATCACATCCTGGGGCTGTAGTCGGTCCCAAGGGTATGGCTGTTCGCCATTTAAAGTGGTACGTGAGCTGGGTTTAAAACGTCGTGAGACAGTTTGGTCCCTATCTGCCGTGGGCGTTGGAAGTTTGAAGGGGGCTGTTCCTAGTACGAGAGGACCGGAATGGACAGATCTCTGGTGGACCGGTTGTCACGCCAGTGGCATAGCCGGGTAGCTAAATCTGGAAGAGATAAACGCTGAAAGCATCTAAGCGTGAAACTCGCCCTAAGATGATACTTCCCTTGCACTTTAAGTGCACTAAAGAGTCGTTCAAGACCAGGACGTTGATAGGTCAGGTGTGGAAGTGCAGTAATGCATGAAGCTAACTGATACTAATTGCTCGTGAGGCTTGATCCTATAACCTTAAAACTTATTAAGGTTATGTTGACACTAAAGCAAACGCAATCAAAACACATTAATTTACTTCTTAACATATTGAAAAAGATATGAGTTATTCATTTAACTCAAAAAAGTTTGCTTGGCGGACATAGCGAATTGGACCCACTCCTTTCCATTCCGAACAGGACAGTGAAACGATTCTGCGCCGATGATAGTGTAGTTTTTTCTACGCGAACGTAGGACACTGCCAGGCTTCTAATATTAAAAAACCTCACCTTATGGTGGGGTTTTTTTTTATCAGGAAAAATTCCTGAAAATTAAATTCCCATAAATTTTATAGGGTTATTCTTTATACTATTGGGCTCTGAGAAAAAATATTGAATATGACTAAAAATAACAATTTTTTTAGCGGGTTGAATTTAACGCATGCGATTATATTATCCTTAATCATTCATGCGCTTTTTCTTATGAAATTTCAAATCTCAAATTTTAATTTAACTCCCCAACCTGTTGTCGACATTATCTTTAATACTGAAATAGTTAAACAATCAATACCCAGAGTCATTCCTCAACCAAAGCCAAAACCGATTATCAAGCCAAAACCCATAGAAAAACCTAAACCGATACCTAAGCCAATTGTAGAACCCATCCCTGATCCAGTTGTTGAACCAGTATCAGAACCTATAGTTGATCCTCTAATAGAATCAGCTGTTGAGCCGATATCGGAGTCGGTTGAGACTAATAAAATTCCTCAGACAAGCGAGCAAGCTCCAACGTCTCCGAATCCACAAGTGGTAAATAACTACAGCAATCTCTTAAGAGCTCATATTGCTAAACATAAGAAGTATCCTAGAATTGCTCAGCGCAGAAAAATGCAAGGTGAGGTTGTTATAGAAATCCAAATTGGAGGTGATGGATCTTTAATTTCTAAAAATATTCAAAAAAGTAGCGGTCATAAAGTTTTAGATAAAGAGGGGATGAATATGATGGAAAAAAGCAAACCTTTTCCAGTACCACCTAACACATTAAAAAATAGCATTACAAATGTAGTTGTTCCAATTGCTTTCAATTTAATTTAATTTACTGCCAATTATCACGCAAAGTGGTAGTTCGATTTAAAATAATATCATCAGATTTTGATAAGTTATCAGCAATAAAATAACCGTGACGTTCAAATTGATATTGATCACCAGGTAAAATACTCTTTAGGTTTTCCTCAATTTTTATTTCTTTAGAAGTTAAAGAATCGGGGTTAAGGTCATCTAAATAATTATTATTTTCACCAGGGCGAGCTTCTTTAAATAATCTATCATACAAATTTACCGTTGCGGTCAATGCATATTTGCATGATAACCAATGAATATTACCTTTAACCTTAATCGCATCTGCACCAGGCGTCCCTGATTTAGTATCAGGTAAATAATCACAAAATATAGTAGTTATATTTCCATCTATATCTTTTTCAAAACCACTACATTCGATAACAAAACCGTATCTTAGTCTTACTTGGGCACCGGGTGATAATCGAAAATATTTATCAACTGGGACCTCCATAAAGTCCTCTCTATCAATCCATAGTTCTTTTGTGAGTTTGATGGTCCGCTTACCTAGATCCTTATTTTTTGGATGGTTTGGAGCGAAACAATCTTCTTCTTGGTCATCAGGAAAATTATTAATAATTAATTTAACAGGATCTAGAACAGCTACGCGACGATGGGCAGATTCATTTAATACCTCTCGCATACAATCTTCTAAAATAACGTAATCAATCCATGAGTCTGCTTTAGAAACACCAATCCTATCTGTAAATAATTTAAATCCACTGGGGGTATATCCTCTTCTTTTTGATCCAACAAGAGTCGGCATTCTTGGATCATCCCATCCTGATACATGTTTATTTTCTACCAGCTCAATCAATCTTCTTTTTGATAAGACAACGTAAGTTAAATTGAGCCTGGCAAACTCATATTGTTTTGGGAGTGGATCTGAAAATAAATTATTTTCTTTTAAACGCTTTAATAACCAATCGTAAAACGGCCTTTGGTCTTCAAATTCAAGCGTACATATAGAGTGTGTTATACCTTCAAGCGCATCCTCGATTGGATGGGCAAAGGTGTACATGGGGTAAATAGACCACTTATCACCTGTTTTATGATGGGAGACATTTTTAATTCGATAGATGGTAGGGTCACGAAGATTGATATTGGGAGAGGCCATATTAATTTTTGCTCTAAGCACCATAGAGCCATCTTCGTGGTTACCATCTCGCATCTCTTCAAACCATTTAAGATGTTCTTCAGTAGGATGATCTCGCCATGGCGAATCTTTACCAGGAGTAGTTAATGTTCCTCTGTTTTCTTTTATTTCCTCAGCATTTTGTTGATCGACATATGCGAATCCCGACTTTATTAGAAGATTTGCTGCTTCATACATATAATCAAAATAATTACTTGCGTAATAAAGGTTAGTTTCATTATTGAAATGCCAATCAAAACCTAACCACTTTACATTTTCAATAATACTATCGACATATTCTTGATCCTCTTTTTCAGGGTTTGTGTCATCGAATCGAAGATGACAAGCGCCAGAAAAATCTTGTGCTAAACCAAAATTCAGAAAGATACTTTTAGCATGACCAATATGAAGATAACCATTTGGCTCAGGTGGAAAACGAGTTCTAATTTTAGCCGCATCTAATTTACCCTCTAATTGATGACTATTATTTCCAGGCGATTTATTCCACAATTTATTTTTATAAAGATTATTAGAAATATCTTTTTCAATTTTTGCTCTTATGAAGTTTGACGAGCTTGCTATTTTATTCTGTGAGTTCGTTGCCATTAAGATATTTTACACTGAATGCGATTAATTTTAGGTGAATTATGGGGTATAAAGGCGTGTTATGATTTTAAAATTATTTAAGTAGAGTAGTTTTTTTGGCAAATCTTTTATTTGAAATTATTGAATTTCTTGCGGATGGAAAATTCCACTCAGGTGAAGTGATGGCCAAACATTTTAATGTTTCGCGTGTTTCGATTTGGAATGCGATTGCTAAAGCTGAAGGTGTAGGAGTTAAAATTTTTTCTGTTAGAGGCAAGGGCTATAAGTTGCAACAACCTATCTGTTTGTTAAATGAAAAAATAATACAAAATGCCATGGGTGAAGAGGGTAGTTGGTTTAATATTAAAGTACTAGATTCCATTAATTCAACTAATAACTATTTATCAAAAGTAGCATCTTCAGGTTATCCTCATGCTTCAGTGGTTGCTGCAAATATCCAAACGCAAGGAAAGGGAAGAAGAGGTAGGCAGTGGCAATCTGCATTAGGGGAGAGCTTAACTTTTTCTTTTTTATGGCGGTTCACTCAAGGAGCGGCAGGCTTGTCTGGATTAAGCCTAGCTGTTGGTGTTGCCTTAATAAGGGCATTAAAAAAAATTAATATTACAACGGCCTTACTTAAGTGGCCAAATGATATTCTAATTTTTGATGAGGGTATCTATAGAAAACTTGCAGGTATTTTAATAGAGTTGCAAGGAGATACTGATGGACAAAGTGCTGCCATTATTGGAATAGGTCTAAATCTGAATATCTCAAAAACACAGTTAGAAAAAATTGATCAACCTGCCACTGATATTCATAATTTATTATCAGAAACTATCGATAGTAATTTCTTCATGGCCATTATCATTAAAGAGCTCGCACAGGTACTCGCTTCATTTGAGGCTGAACAATTCAAACCATTTAGGGGTGAGTGGCTCAGTTACCATGCCTTTCAAGATAAATTAATTAATATCATGTTAGGAAATTCCCAAACCATTACTGGAAAAGCAATTGATATAAGTGATACGGGCGCATTGATTGTGAGTACTGATGAAGGACCTAAATCTTTCGCATCTGGCGAAGTATCAATTCGGAGTGCAGGGTATGTACCTTTTAATAGACATCGGTAATACGTGTATTAAGTGGCAATATCGAGATGAAAAAAATGCAATATCATCAAACTCTGTATTTGTTGAAAATTTTATGGATATTGATTTAACAGAAATTAAATCCTTAAAAAAAGTCATAGTTTCAAATGTGAATCACTCTGTTGTGCTAGATAAAGTTAAAGAAAATTTATCACATTTTGATTCCCCCATTATCGAAGTAACCTCTGAATCTAATGAATATTTAATTAATGATTACACAGACCAATCAACGCTTGGTGTTGATCGATGGTTAACAGCAATGGGTGCATTGAAAATATATGGTAAAGATTTAATTGTCATAAATGCAGGTACAGCCATTACCATTGATCTTATTCAAATTGATCAAAAAAGAAATGCACATTTTAGTGGCGGCATGATTTTACCTGGCATCGCAATTAGTTTGGGTATTCTAAATAATAGTACTAACTTAATTGATACCGAAATAGGGCAGAGTCAATACCCTAGCTTAAATACGAAAGATGCTGTGACCACAGGTATATTGACTAGCATTCAAGGTGCTGTCAATTTGGTTTGTAAGAAGTTTCCTTCCGACTTACCTATTTTGTTAACTGGGGGTGATGCTGATTTAATTTATGATCAATCAGAAGAAGATTGGAAATCAAGAATCAAGATAGAAAGTAATTTAATCTTTGAAGGATTGATGTTTTACGTATAAAAAATTTACTTTTTTTTAATATACAAGTCTGTGATTGTTCCTTCTTTCATTTCAGCTGCCATCGCAACAGACTCTGAAAGCGTTGGGTGAGGATGAATTGATAACCCAATATCATGAGCATCAGCACCCATTTCGATTGATAATACAGTTTCAGCAATAAGCTCGCCCGCATTAGTTCCCACAATACCTGCACCAATAATTCTATTTGTTTTTTTATCAAATATAAGCTTGGTCATACCCTCTGTTCTATTAGTTGAAATAGCTCGACCACTGGCCGCCCATGGAAAAACTGCTTTTTCAATTTCAATGCTCTTTAATTTTGCTTCATCCTCAGTGACACCTGCCCATGCTATTTCAGGATCAGTATAAGCAACAGAAGGGATTGTCATTGCCTGAAATTCTACTTTTTCTCCAGCAATAACCTCGGCTGCGACCTTACCTTCATGGGTTGCTTTATGCGCAAGCATGGGTTGGCCGACAATATCTCCAATAGCATAAATATGATCAATATTAGTTTTCATTTGCTTATCAACGGCTATAAAACCATGCTCATCAACTTTAACCCCAGCTTTTTCAGCATCAATTTTATGGCCATTTGGCTTTCTTCCAACCGCAACAAGCACCCGATCAAAAGTCAATTTTTCAGGTACATCTTCACCTTCAAAGTGAACAACAACCCCTTCTTTTTTTGTTTCAATATTGGCGACCTTCGTTTTCAACCAAATATTTTCAAAACGTTTTTCCATTCTTCTGTGAAGAGGCTTAACGATATCTCTATCACAGCCCTGAATTAATCCATCACTCAACTCTACTACTGAAACACTGCTTCCGAGGGCATCATAGACTGTTCCCATCTCGAGTCCAATAATCCCGCCTCCAATAATAAGTAGTTTTTTAGGAATATCTTTCAGTTCTAGCGCCCCTGTTGAATCCATAATTCTTTCATCATCTGGCGCATTAGGAATTTTAGATGGTTGAGAGCCGGCTGCTATGATTGCAGATTTGAATCCTATGGTTTTCTTTTTTCCATCATTCAGGTTTACGTTTATTTGATTGGGAGAGGTAAATTTACCTTCTCCTTCAATAACCTCAACCTCCCTTTGTTTCGCCATTTGAGCTAAGCCCATAGTTAATTTTTTAACTACTTTGTTAGACTTCCAATTTCTAAGTTGGTCTAGATCAATTTTAGGTTGGTTAAATGAAACTCCATGACTAGCTGTATCCTCTGCATCAGTGATTACTTTGGCTGTATGGAGAAGTGCTTTTGAGGGGATGCAGCCCACATTTAGGCATACACCTCCTATAGTCGTGTACCTTTCAATCAGAACAACTTTCATACCTAAGTCAGCAGCCCTAAATGCAGCAGTATAGCCACCAGGCCCTGAGCCTAAAACAGCGATATCATATTCTTCATCACTTCTTTCTTTTTTAGGTAAGGGCTGAGCCTCTATCTTTTGTGTAGCCTGTTTTTCTTCTTCTGGAACTGATTCTTTTTGGGATTCTTTGGGATGAGAATCAATGGAGAGAATTAAAGAACCTTCTTTAACCACATCACCTACCTTTATTTCTATAGATTTAACCAATCCAGATTCGGGTGCAGGTATATCCATCGAAGCTTTATCAGACTCTACGGTAATCAATGAATCTTCTTCAGTAATTACATCACCCACTTTAACCATCACCTCAATCACTTCAACACTATCAAAGTCACCGATATTTGGGATAAGTATTTTTTTTAATTTTGCCATACAATCTAGAGAAGCAGGCGTCTTACATCAGATAGCATCATACAAAGATGACTTGTAAACCTTGCACCATCTGCACCATCAACTACTCTGTGATCATAGGAAAGTGATAGCGGCAGCATGAGCCTCGCTTCAAAGTCTTCACTACTTTTATTATAAACAGGCTGCATTGAAGCTCGGGATACACCCAGTATCGCAACCTCAGGACAATTAATGATAGGTGTAAATCTTGTACCACCAATCCCACCTAAGCTTGAAATCGTAAAGCAACCTCCTTGCATTTCATCCATTTTTAATTTTCTTGCTCTTGCTTTTTCTGAGAGATTGCCAAGGTCTTCCGCAATATCGATCACATCTTTTTTTTGAACATCTTTAACTACCGGCACTACTAGTCCATCAGGAGTGTCACATGCAAAGCCAACATTGTAGTAGCTTTTCAAGATTAAATCATCTCCGTCAGGAGAGAGCGAGCTATTAAAAGTAGGGTAAGCCTTTAATGCATTAACACTGGCTTTAATGAGAAAAGCAAGTAAGGTTAATTTGGCACCTCGTTTTTCAGCTTCCTTTTGCATGGATTTTCTAAAAATTTCTAAATCAGTAATATCTGCATTATCAAATTGAGTCACATGGGGCGCAGTCACCCAATTTCTATGAAGGTTTGCACCTGATAATTTTTTAATTTTTGAAAGTGGTTTCGTTTCAACTTTACCAAATTCAGTAAAGTCAATATTGGGCATTGGAATTGGAGCAAAGCTTGCACCCATATTCTCAGTTCTCGGTTTAGTTAACTCACCCTTAACAAAATTTTCTACATCTTCAATGAGTATTCTATTTTTATTTCCACCTCCCTTTACAAAAGAAAGATTGACACCTAAATTACGAGCAAATTTTCTAACAGATGGACTTGCATGTGCTGTTTTATTTTCATCGATATGTACACTCTCTCCGATAGGTATTGGGGTTTCTTTAGCTGCTTTTTTTTCTGGCGGCTCAGGAGCAGGCCGAGTTGGTATATGCGTTAACTTCTCAATATCTTCTTTTTTCTCATTTTTAGCAGGGGCCTTTGCTTCAGATTTATCTCCTTTTATAGCTTCTGTTACTTCTATCATCCCTATCAAACTTCCTTCTTTAACTTTATCACCCACCTTAATTTTTATGTCTTTTATTATGCCATTTTTAGGCGCTGGGATATCCATTGAGGCTTTATCAGATTCTACGGTGATCAGCGGCATATCGTACTCAATGCTATCACCAATATTTACTAAAACTTCGATCACATCTACGCTATCGAAATCACCTATATCTGGAATAAGAATCTGTTCTGAACTCATATTTATACGGATACCGGGTTAGGTTTATTCTGCATTATTTTATATTTTTTGATAGTACTTAATAAAATTGTTTTTTCTATCTCTTTTCTTTCAGTTAATGCTTTTAAGGATGCAATGACTATATGATGTCGGTCAACCTCAAAAAAGTCTCTTAGTGCCTCACGACTATCAGAACGTCCAAATCCATCAGTCCCTAATGAGATAAATTTATTAGGTAAGAAAGTTGCAATTTGTTCAGCAAATGATTTCATATAATCTGTAGCAGTAATAATAGGAGATTTTAAATCTACAATTGTTTCATCTAATACAGATTTTTTTTCATTTTTTTCAGGGTTTAGCATATTCCATCTCTGGACATCAAGTGCATCACGCCTTACTTCCGTAAAGCTTGTGACACTGAAGACAGTTGAGCTAACATTAAAATCTTTTTCTAGAATATTGGCAGCTTCAATAACTTCTCTTAAAATGACTCCACTACCCATTAGTTGAACTTTTGGGCCTTTCGCTTTATTTTCTGAGTACTTATAAATACCCTTAATTATGTCTTCATTAATATTTTTTGGCATTTCTGGATGATGATAGTTTTCATTCATTATGGTGATGTAATAGAAAACATCTTCTTGATTTTTGATCATTCGCTCTAAACCATTCTGAATAATCACTGCTAATTCGTAAGAGAAGCATGGGTCGTAAGATATGCAATTTGGGATGGTCGCTGAAAGCAAATGACTGTGACCATCCTCATGTTGAAGGCCTTCACCATTTAAGGTAGTTCTTCCGGCTGTGGCACCCAATAAAAATCCTCTAGATCGTGAATCGCCGGCAGCCCAAGCTAAATCTCCAATTCTTTGAAAACCAAACATAGAATAGAAAATATAAAACGGAATTGTTTGAATTCCTGAATTACTATAAGAAGTTGCAGCAGCAATCCATGATGAGAAAGAGCCTGCTTCGTTTATACCTTCCTCTAATATTTGGCCATCTTTCTTTTCTTTATAAAACATCACTTGATCTGAATCTTGAGGCTCGTAGAGCTGACCAACAGATGAGTAAATACCTAACTGTCTAAACATACCTTCCATACCAAATGTTCTTGCCTCATCAGGAACAATGGGCACGATAAATTTTCCTATATCTTTATCTTTGACAAGGGTAGTTAAGATTCTAACAAATGCCATTGTGGTAGAAATTTCTCTCTCACCTGAACTCTCTAATTGTTTTGAAAAAGCATCGATGGATGGAACATTTAATTTGTTGCCTTGTTTTTTTCTCTTTGGTAAAAACCCACCGAGAGCATTTCTTCTTTCCATCATATATTTCAATTCAGGTGAATCTTTGCCTGGTTTGTAGTAAGAAAGGTTTTCAACTTCTTCATCACTTATAGGTAAGTCAAATCTTGATCTAAATGTTTTGAGTGATTTAATATCCATGCTCTTTTGTTGATGGGTTATATTTTGTCCTTCTCCAGCATCTCCCATACCATAGCCTTTAACTGTTTTAGCAAGGACTATAGAGGGCTGACCTTTATGAGCAAAGGCCGCTGCATATGCAGCATAAACTTTGTGAGGATCATGTCCGCCTCTGTTCAATCTCCATATATCCTGATCGGACATTGCGGCCACTCTTTCTTTTAATTCTGGATACTTGCCGAAGAATTCTTCTCGGGTAAAGGCTCCACCTTTGGCTTTGAAGTTTTGAAATTCACCGTCCACACATTCTTCCATTCTTTTTTTCATAAGGCCATCTTTGTCCATAGCAAACAATGGATCCCAATAAGAGCCCCAAATTACTTTAAGGACATTCCAACCTGAACCTCTGAAGTTTGATTCAAGCTCCTGAATAATTTTGCCGTTACCTCTGACTGGACCATCCAATCGTTGTAAATTACAATTCACAACAAAAATTAAATTATCTAATTTCTCTCTTGCTGCAAGTGAAATAGCCCCTTGTGATTCAGGTTCATCCATCTCACCATCACCACAAAATACCCAAACCTTTCTATCTGAAGTATCAACAATTCCTCTATCATGTAAATACTTTAAATAACGCGCTTGATAAATTCCCATTAAAGGCCCCAAACCCATAGAGACTGTTGGGAATTGCCAAAATTCAGGCATCAGCCATGGGTGTGGGTAGCTGGATAAGCCATTTCCCTTAGTTTCCATTCTGAAATTATCTAACTGTTCCTCAGTCATTCTTCCCTCAAGGAAAGCACGCGCATAAATACCGGGTGAAGAGTGTCCCTGGAAATAAACTAAGTCTCCTCCAAAAGATTTATTTTCAGCTCTGAAGAAGTGATTAAATCCAACATCATAGAGTGTGGCTGCAGATTGAAAGCTTGCAATATGTCCCCCAATGCCCGGCGATTTTGTATTAGCCCTCAATACAGCCATAATCGCATTCCATCTGATCAATGCACGAATTCTCCGCTCCATACCAGGGTCACCTGGGTGCCTTTGTTGAAGGTGAGTGGGGATTGTATTTACATAGGCTGTTGTTGCGTTATAGGGCAGATTAGAGCCTGAACGACGAGCCTGATCAATCATCATCTCAATTAAAAAATGTGCACGTTCAGAACCCTCTGCATCAATAACAGAATTGAGGGCTTGTCTCCATTCTTGGGTTTCTAATTCATCGCTATCAAGACTTAGATCCATATACTTAACTTATCCTATGAAATTTAATCAATTTATAATGTTGACCGTAATTAAATTATTTAATGAGATAGAATTAAATAAAATTATAAGTGTCTGTGTGAAATGTAACTTATATGATTTTCAAGGTTTTGGGTTAATTGGTCAAGCTTTTTTTGACCCTATTTAGACAATAATTTGTAGCTAAGTTGTTGTTTTTTAATTATTTAAAGGATTTTATCATGAATATTAAGATTACAAATAATAATAAGATATTTAACGAGTTAAATTTAAAGAAAAATTTGCATTCGTTAATTTTATTTGATGAAAAACAATCCAATCCTTTGTTTTCAGTGTCTCTTATGGCAAAAGTTAAAAGACAAGGCGGTAAAATTACAGATTTAAAAGAAACAGCCTTATCAGCTGAATTAGATAATGGCAGTTTAGTGACCTGGCTGATGGTCTCAGAGAAAAAAAGTATATTTCAAATACAAACGTTACTGAGAAAAGCCTTCGATAAAATACTTTCAGAAAATCCTAAAACAGTGACGATTGTTAATGAATCAAAAAATAATGATGAGTGGCTAAAGCAAGCAGTTTATGTTGCTTGCGTTAATTCTCAAGACCTTCCAAATTTAAAATCTAGTGCAAAGAAAAAAAATCTTAAATCAATCAAAACTTTTGGAGCTTCTGCAAAAACTAGTTTTAAAAATATTGAGGCCTTGGTTGGAGGGAACACACTTACAAGAGAGTTGACAATTACACCACCAAATCAATTAACTCCAACGATTTATCGACAGAAGATTAAGAAATTATCAAAGGAAAATGGTTGGAAAGTAGATGAATTTGCAATGCCGAAGTTAAAAAAATTAGGCGCAGGTGCATTTTATGCGGTGGCAAAAGGCTCTGAGCCTCAAGATGCTGCAATTGTACATCTAACTTACTCACCAACAGGCGCTAAAGAAACTATTAGTTTAGTGGGAAAAGGTATTTGCTTTGATACAGGCGGGCACAACTTAAAACCAGCCAAATTTATGAGTGGTATGCATGAGGATATGAATGGCTCAGCAGTCGTTTTAGGAATCTTAAAAGCTATTAGTGATATGAAAGTTAAAGTTAAATTAGATTGTTGGTTAGCAATCGCACAAAATCATATTGGCCCTAAAGCCTACAAACAAAATGATGTAGTAAAAGCTCTCAATGGGGTAACAATTGAAATTGTTCATACCGACGCAGAAGGAAGAATGGTATTAGCTGACACACTTACCATGGCTTCTAGAAAGAAGCCAAAAGCGATAATAGATTTTGCAACTTTAACTGGTTGTATGCATGTCGCTATGGGTGATAGATATAGCGGTGTATTAAGTAATCATTCAGCCTTAAGCTGTATGGCTGTAGGTGCAGGTTCTGATGTGGGGGAAAGGGTTACGGCTTTTCCATCTGATGAAGACTATGAAGAAGATTTAAAGAGTCAAATTGCAGATATAAAGCAGTGCACACTAGAAGGTGGACCAGATCATATTCATGCAACTCGCTTCTTAAGCCGATTTGTTGAGAACAATATCCCTTGGTTGCATATGGATCTATCATCAAGTAATAGAAAGGGCGGTCTAGGTGCTGTCTCAAGTGAAGTGAATGGTTTTGGTGTGAGTTTTGGCGTTAATATGATTGAAAAATTAATGAAGGCTAAAAAACTTTAATTCATTAAAGTTTTTTTAATATCATATGCATAACGTACGGCTGGATGAATCGTATTATAGTCAAATTGTCTTAAGAATTTTTCTAGCCTTCATTGCCGGCATGATTATTGGTTTTGATAGTTGGAAAAATAGTCTTAATGTAAGTATTGGGGTGAGTAAGCTATTTAAAAGATAGGTTTTAAGAGTTCCGCTCAAAAGCTTCTAAGTCACTCTTGATTTCTTGCACATGATTTGATGGCGATACATCCCGATAAACTCGCCTTACAACCCCTCTAGGATCAATCATAAAACTCTGTCTCTTCGCTAGTTTAAAAATAAAAAAATTATTTAAAGCACCATATTTTTTTGCTATTTCTCCATCAGGGTCAGAAAGCAGCATGAAGGGTAAGTTATATTTTTCTTTAAATTTTTTATGCGAGTTACTTGAATCAATACTTATTCCTACAACATTGGCATTTAATTTTTTAATTTCATTGAAGTTATCCCTTAATGAACAAGCTTCTTTAGTACAACCAGGCGTATCATCTTTAGGGTAGAAAAAAACTAATAACCATTCGCCTTTGAACTGCTCGAGAGAGATCAATTCCCCATAAGAATTTTTAAGCTTAAATTCAGGAGCGGCCTTTCCTAGTAATTTATCTTCTGACCCAAAAGCAGTTTTTTTGAAAATAAAAACAAGTGTTATAACAACGGCTAAAGCAAGAAAAACTTTTATCATAATTAGTGACCATATTTATTTTTATTAATTATATGATGTAATCTCTTTAATGAAGATCTATAATTTCAAATAAATTATTTGCCTTCTTAGCTTAGGGATAGATAGTTAACTTGATTCTCTAGTAAGGTCAGAAAAAAAATCTTCAGTTAGATCAGCATAAAGATTTCTTAAAAGATTCTTGAATTATTTTTTTTAAATTCTTTTTTGCTAATTTACTATTTTTTGAATAATTTGCATAATTCTTTGATATTTTAATTATTGCAGTTGAATAGCCTTCAGGAGAGTTTGCAGATATAGCATTATTAAAAGTAAGTAAATTACTCATAGACATACCTTGCGATATTATTAATGGTTTTTCTAAAAATGTTGCATCAGTAATAAAGCCAGAGCCACTGTATTTATAAGTTTCTTTTGAGTAAGGTAATAAAAAAATATCAATAGATTTAAGTAATTCATAAAACTTTATATTATCCTCAATTCCATATATATATTTTACATTTACTGAGCTTGATATGTATCTACTCAAAAATTCATTTAATTTGAAGATAAAACTTCTTTTAGTTTTATCTTTATTTAATTGAACTATAAAGGTTACTCTAAAAATTTCATTATTATTTTTGAAATACTTTCTTAAAGATTTAATAATTTTAGGTATTGTAAAAAAACCTTTTGATTTTCTAGATCCACCTAGGCATCCTATATATATTTCGTTTTTCTTAATTTGATTTGGATTTATATTTGAATAAAATGGAACTGTTACAGGTAATATAAAGTTACCTATGCATCTTATCTTAAAAGAATCCCAAACAGCTTTTGCGAGCTCTTCTGTTTCTGAAAGTAAGGTAATTTTTTTTAGCTTAACCAATTTACAAAATTCATTTAACAAAGAAATTGATAAATTGTTTAAAAAACTTAAATCTAATATTCTTAGCAATACGTGCAGTGAATTAGAAATTTTTTTTTCTGTGTATAAATAAGTAAACATTGAAATTTCAAGTGTTCTTGCAGAAGGAACAATGATTTTATATTTTGAGTTTAATTTATTACGTTTTAAAAAACTTGCAAATGCATTCCCACTTTTCTTAATATAATTTAAAGTTTCTTTACCTTCATTTTTAAAATCATATTCAGGTAATTCAGTGTACATTTTATTCTTGAAAGGAATTTTTTTTAGATTTTTCCCGTTACAAGTTAATACGATTGATTTTTTATTTCCTACTAATTCATTTAAGGCTACTATTTGAGTTCTTTCATGTCCAAAAGATGAAAAGAGCCTTCTCTCAATAATAATTAAATCCTTAATCATTTTTGCTTTGTATTCATAGTAATTTTTTATGTGTTAGCCCTAGCGCATAAGTGTAAATGAATAATAAAGAATTATTAATTTTTTTAAAACTTAATTATTAATTCATAATAATATCTAATTAACTTTGTTCATTAATTCATTCCGCCTAAAAAAAAAGGTAATGCTCATGGGGGATTATAGCTAGCAATTTTTATTCCACCTTAAGTCTTTAAGATTTTTATCTTTTTATTGTTTGGTTTAGGAAGTGTCACCAAAGTGAATTTATTCTGTATGAATCTATGTTTTAAAATAATTTATAAAGTAAAAGTATTTTCTAAATGAAGATTCAAAAATCTTAAAATAGAATCGTGAAAATGGAAGAATAGATTTTCGCCACCCCTTTAACTGTCTTTTTTTAAATCTTTCATTTCCGATAGCTGACTTAAATGATTTATCGTATGTTGCTACAGGAGGCATTATAGTAAGTATCTCAAGACCTGTTCGCCATGGTTGCCCCATTACTAAATCGACCGGACACCATACTTTATTCATAGCATTTAGCATTTTTTTTGCCCCTTTTAAGGTTATGATATAAGCATAAGCACTACCAGGAGCTGTGGCTATCCTTACTAATTTATAATTATCACTTAGGTCTGCTACGTTTTTTTTCATTCTATTATTAAGTTTAGGCTTTGAAAGCAACCTAACCAACTCCCAATCATATGAACATTTGATCAAGTCATTGATGTTTTTTTTAAAATCAGCTAAGAAAATAAAGTCATCCTCTAATACCAATGCCTTTTGAATTTTTTTAGAAATTATTTTTTTTAGAACTAATTTATGAGAATTAAAACAACCAAATTCTCCAAGCGTTAAATCTCTCCCAAAATAAAATCTTCTTTTCCAGCTCACATAAGTTGAGGGAATTATATTTGGTTTGCCATTTGCAAAAAAAAACTCAAAATTATCACAGATACCCTTAAGCTGTTTTTTAGACTTATTTTGCCTGCCAATTTCACCTGGCATTGTGATGACAAAAGTGGGAATTTTTTTAAGTAAAAGACTCATGTGGTTATATTAAATATTTTTATGTTCCATATGAATTTTACTATAAACCTATAAGCAAAAGAGTTAAAATGATTTCTTTATTTCAATTTGCCTTCGTAGCTCAGGGGATAGAGCATCCCCCTCCTAAGGGGAGGGTCGCACGTTCGAATCGTGCCGAGGGCACCATTTCTCTCTGAGGGCTACCGGTTTTAGCTGTAAGGGTTTTAGAGACATTTACCTACAACGCGGTATCCTACGAAGGCTAGCTTAACCGTTGATTTTATTATGCAGAAGCACAAATGATGTTCATCATCATTATTATTGAATCCTAAGAAGTAATATTTAATAGGGAGAAGTCGTGACTAAGAAGAAAGGGATTAATGCTTTTCAAAGATTGATGAATGTATTAACGATTGGTGTTGGATTCGTTACACTATTAATTTTAAGTGAAGGATCAATAACCATAAGCAAGTTACTTTCTATAGCTGTGGGATGGGGAATAATCCTTGTGCCAAACTACATTATCTTTAAAACAGTGACTATCTGGCATAGTAATAAATAAAAAGGACTAATATGTCATTAGAGAATATATTTAATTGGTTAAAGAAACTAATACGTCAGCTCATCTCTAGATACTGGTGGCTTTTTGTATTTGTAGCTCTTGGTTTTTTAACAATGGAAGAGTGGGCGCATCTCATCATCCCTCATACGGCATAGTAATAAATAACAAAGGACTGATATGAAGAAACTACTATTACTATTATTAATGATTCCTACAATAAGCTTTGCTAAGAAATATGACTCTCAATATTATAAAGATTGGATTGAGGGTGAATGTATACAACAATCCTATATGGCAAATAATGATTTTGTTGCTAAGAAGATATACAAGAGATGTGAAAAGTCTGCAAAGAAATGTATAGCTATAGCAAAGAATAATAAGCCTACAAATCTTACCCATAAAGGTGCTTTCATGTTTTGTATGCAAGAAGAGATAGTTTGGAAAGGTGATAGTTCACCTAAGTTTTAATTCTTAACAACTGCTTAAATTTTAATCACTTTATTGTTTATAATCAATGAGTAACGGGAAATAACAAAAGGTTGGGGATATGAGATGGATTGATTTATTAGCAACGATTGTTAAGAGCTTTCTAGTTATATTAATCAGTCCTACCAAGATTATCATAAGCCTTGCTCTTGCTTTAAGAAGATTCTTTTTCAACAAAGAGAAGTAATACTAGGAATTATTTCTTTAGATTAAAACTTAAAACACATCGCACTATTTAGAATTTGTATTGCAGACCGACCATCAGTTCTTGGGTTTTGATGTCACCGCCGTTAATTCCTCTTTGTAAGTTGCCAAGAAAAGCTCCATTATATGAAAGTTCAGTGCCCGATTTAAATGCCCCTAAATTAACATACTGATAATTCACATCTAAAGACAGTTGCTTGGTTAAGCTAACCAAAGTCCCTGCCGAGAGTTTATAGGCAAACTGATTAATGGTATTGCCATCTACAGTCGTGCCACTAGGAAGCCCATTATTATGTTCCACAATTGTCCCCATTTTATTTCTTGAGATACCCACCCCACCCCCTAGATAAGGGGTAATAGCGGTGTTACTCATGGTAAAAGGTTGGAAGTCATAAAAGCCATTGACAAATAAAGCCTCTGTTTGAATTTTTGCTTCATCAGTGATGATAGTATTAGTAGTCCAAAGAGCATCATATTCATAACCAGTTCTTTTGGTGGCTTCTAGTTCCAATCTAAAACTATCCGTTAGGTATTTACCGACACTGAACCCAAACGCACTGCCCGTGCCTAAATCTTCATTTTGAATAGCAATAAGAGTCCCGGTAGAAATAGTATAACTCGTCACCCCTGTATCACTTGTTTTGGATACACCGCCTTTTGCCGTAATGTAATAACCCTCTAAATCTATAGCCTGTTTGTTGTAGTATAGATTCTTAATTGCTTTAGCATCTGCAATAGCATCTACATCTGACAATCCGTCAAGATTATTAGGTGACGCACTACCTTCTAATTCTTTAAACAACTGCTCTTCTGTGTCATACTTTTGTAGGTTAACGATCTTGTTGTCAGCACCCTCTGTAATCTCACGTCCAATTCTATTTAATGCTTGCTTTGGTGTCTTAACTAATGGTGAGTTGCCTGTTTTATATACACCTCGGTAGCCATTGTCTACAATATCTTTCATTTCAAATTGAATAGACTCTATCAGTTGATTGTTCTCTATACTTTTAGGCTTTGCTTGTATGTCTGTTAGCTTTCTTGTTAAAGAGTTAAGAACATCATCAGGAGATTTCACAGCCATTGTAGGAAGGGTGAGGAGGAGTGCAAGGGTGAGTTTTCGTATCATGTGGAATTATCTTATCAGAAAGAATTGACTAAATCAGAACTTCTAAATTGATTGAGTTGATAAAGTTAAGGGGAGTATCAGCCAAAAATTTAACTGCCATACCTCTATAGTTAGGCTAGGGAGTAGAGGGGGTAAAGGTGCTTTTCTAGCCTAGCGAGATAAAAGTTTAACCATATGTGATAATAATGGTTGCTATTAATTATTGAGGAATTAGATTATGGAGTCTTTCTCTGAAGAGTTTTTAGGAATACCAAAAGTTATTTGGAAAGGCATATTGTTTCTCATAGTGTGTGTTGCTATTTACTATGGTTGGAAAAGAAATAAGGATGATGTCTGATATGTCATTAGAAAATATATATGGTGCTGTTGTGATGGTAGCAGTAGGTTTAGTCATACTGTTACATCCAGATAAATTTCGCTACTCATCTAAACAGATAAAGCACTTCATCTCTAAATACTGGTGGATTTCAGTATTTGTACTTCTTGGTTATTTAACGATGGGAGAGTGGAGCAATCTCTTCATGGCATAATAACTATAGTGCAAAATATGCGTAGACTCTGTCATATCAATACATTTGGATGTATGCTATTTAATGCTCCCTCCTGTTATATGTTCAAAATATGAAGAATTGCCTATCTGGTAGGGGTTTGGATGTATCGTATTTAATAGTTATAAACTATTATTTAAAACTTTCAAAATGACATACTTCTTTCAATATATTATGTCCAAGTGAACCTGGAGTTAAATATCTAATTTCATTTAACGTGGAACCGTAATAGTTCCAAACTGGAATTTTCTCTGTGATTATTTTTCCCTTTGCCATTGGTTGACTGTAAAAAGTATTACTTAACCAAGTTTGTTTTTCATCCACACAATTAACTTTGTATTCGCTAATATCTGAATAGGTGCCAATTTCTGTTGATTTAAGATAATCGATTAGAATCCAATAATAAACAAATCCGTTATGTTTTTTTATGTTTTCAACATCAACATAAAAGGAACTTCCGCTTTTGTTTTCACTAAGCTTCTTCCAACTGACAGCAAATCCATTAATAGAAAATAATAAAATTATTGAAAAGAGAGTAATTTTCATACACTCATTTTACTTAATAGTTGGAGTAAGACAAATTTCATGTTTTGAGAGATTCTCCAGATTGTTTTTGGGTAGGCTTCCCTAGCTTGAAGATTTTAAATCGCTGTATGAGAACATTTTTTATAAAATCTCTAGGCACAAATCCGTCACACTCGACTAAATTCCCAAGCTAAAATACACTTACTGGTACACATTAACCATTAATTAAAATGTAATTAAAACAATAGGTTAGGATAGTTATCAGGGGATAGAGCATCCCCCTCCTAAGGGGAGAGGTAAAGGTAATACTAGTTATTTCTTTAGATTAAAACTTTAAAACATATCGCACTTAATTAGAATTTATATTGCAAACCCACCATCAGTTCTTGGGTTTTGATTTCGCCGCCATTCGTAGGTTCAGTTGACGTACCATAGCCGCCATTAGATACAACGTAATCTACACCTGATTTAAAACTACCTAGATCAACATACTGATAATTAATATCAAGAGATAATTTTTTGGTTAAACTGATTAATGCACCCGCTGCAAGTTTGTAAGCAAACTGAGAAACCTTCTTTCCGTCCGTATAAGCAACTAGATTAGATTGGGGGCCACTATTCGTATTTACCCCCATTTTATTTTTTGACATACCGATACCACCACCTACATAAGGAGTGACCGAAGAACTACTGATGGCGAAGGATTCAAAATCATAAAAGCCATTGATGAATATACTTTGTGTTTTTATATCTGCTTTGTATGTTGCTCCTATACTCGACCCAGTAATTATTTCTCCATCGTATTCTAGCCCACCTCTTTGTGACGCTTCTAATTCAAGTCTAAAGTTATTGGTGATATATTTACCCACACTTAACCCAAAAACGTAGCCAGTCCCCAAGTCGTTATCTTTCATTTCAAATTGACCACCACCGGTATCATGATAAGTTACACCAGTATCCATTGATTTTGAGATACCGCCTTTAGGGGTAATGTAATAACCCTCTAAATCTATAGCAACAGCCATTGTAGGAAGGGTGAGGAGAAGTGCAAGGGTGAGTTTTCGTATCATGTGAGGGATTTGCTTATTAGAAAGATTTGATTATACCTGAACTTCTAAATTGATTGGGGTGCTAAAGGGGAGTATCAGGCAAAAATTTAACTGCCATACCGCTACAGTTAGGCTAGGGGGTGGAGGGGGTAAAGGTGCTTTTCTAGCAAAGTGAAAAGGCGTATATTTATTTAATGAAAATACTAATCCTGAACTAGAGCACAATCCCAGCACACTTGACCTAAATATATAACACTTATAAACTAGAACAGTAATACTTGAATAACATAAAATATGTTTATAATCAATAAGTTAGAGTTGCGATAGGGGATAGAGCATCCCCCTCCTAAGGGGAGAGGTAAAGGTAATACTAGTTATTTCTTTAGATTAAATCTTAAAACACATCGCACTATTTAGAATTTATATTGCAGTCCCACCATTAGTTCTTGCGTTTTGATGTCACCGCCGTTAATTCCGGAATTTGTGTTGCCAATGAATTCTCCATTTGTATAAATAGCAGTAGCCGATTTAAATGCCCCTAAATTAACATACTGGTAATTTACATCTAAAGACAACCTATCGGTTAGGCTAACCAAAGTTCCTGCCGAGAGTTTATAGGCAAACTGGTGAATGGTTTTGCCATCCAGTGTTGTGCTACTACGAATCCCATCCACGAGGTAACTAACTGCCCCCATTTTATTTTTTGAGATACCCACACCACCCCCTAGATAAGGTGTAATAGCGGTGTTACTTATGGAAAAAGGTTGGAAGTCATAAAAGCCATTGATAAATAAAGCCTCTGTTTGAATTTTTGCATCTTGAGTAACGCTATTGAAACGAGCAGGGAAAGTAATGCGAGCATCATATTCATAACCCGTTCTTTTGATGGCTTCTAGTTCTAGTCTAAAGTTATCGTTTAGATATTTACCCACACTGAATCCAAAAGCGCTGCCCGTGCCTAAATCTTCATTTTGTAAAGTACGGAGATCCCCGCCTTCAGCATTAAAACTCGTCACCCCTGTATTAAATGTTTTAGATGCACCGCCTTTTGCCGTAATGTAATAACCCTCTAAATCTATAGCCATAGCCATTGTAGGCAGGGTGAGGAGGAATGCAAGGGTGAGCTTTCGTATCATGTGAGGGATTAACTTATTAGAAGGATTTGATTATATCAGAACTTCTAAATTGATTGGGTTGATAAAATTAAGCGTTAGGTAAATAGTGAGAGATGGAGTTTGAGTACTTTATTTCAGTTCTTTACATTAAAATCTCTAGCCACAATTTCAGCACACTTGACTAAATTACCAAGCTAAAATACACTTGTTAGTACACATTAACTATTAATTAAAATGTCACTAAAACAATAGGTTAGGGTAGTTATCAGGGGATAGAGCATCCCCTTCTAGGGGGGGTAGGTTCGAATCCTGACCATTTGCTCTTCGCAGTACCTCCCCCAAATAGGCTTAACGCCAAATAAAGGAATACCTTTGTTTAAATCACGGATGGGACAGATTAGCCATCGTGTAAAAGCTTTAACCTTTGAGGCTCTTACTTACCACCTCAAAGACATCATTAGAAAGCTTAGGTTCATCCATAATTTTTTGCAGTGCAGTTTGCATGAGCGCTTGAAGCTCTGGTGTGTAGCGTTTCCATTCTTTTAACGGTGTTACTAATCGCGCTGCAATTTGTGGGTTCATCGTGTTTAATTCAATAATAGCGTTTCTTAATAGTGCGTAGCCCTTTCCACTAGGGTCATGGAATTTAACTGGGTTATTAACGGCAAATGCTGAATAAAGTGAGCGCACACGGTTTGGATTTTTAATATTAAATTCTGCATGATTCCGTAAGGTAGAAAAGTCATCAAAAATACCTTTACGATTGGCCATTACTTGAAGTGAGAACCATTTATCAACGACTAGTTGATAGTCTTTAAACCGTTCATAAAAGTCTGCGAAAATGATATCACGTTCTGGCATCGAACTGTCTGCTAGGCAAACTAATGCGGCAACACGATCAGTCATATTATCTGCATTATCATAGTGCACTTTGGAGCGAGTTGCACATCCAGTGCCATTACTGATGGTTAGTAGTTCTAGCACTACGCCCTGCAAGGCTCTTCGCCCCATCGCCTCTGGTGTAATAGCAAAATTACCTATATTTGCATTGGCATCATATAACATAACTAGAGCTGTCTTATGTGTACGCTTGATTGATTTAAGAATATGCGTGCGGGCATGATTAATCGCGGCTGGGTCAATCACGGCTTGTGTCTGTGCGACATCCGTCACGTTAGGTAACGATAGAGCGCGAGCTAGTAGTGCTTTATTATCTTTTCTGTTTAATCCTTGTTGTATCATCATACCAAAATCATCCACAAAACCTGAAATATCAGCATCTTTATCAACCATGACACGCTCAATAGTACGTAACGCTAATATTTGCCCCGCTTCCCATTTATTAAAGCCATCCGTATCATGCAGCTGTAATAAACGTAGATCATCATCACTTAAGTCAGTTATTAATTTAACGGGTGCAGAAAAGCTACGTAAAATAGAAGGCACAGGGCGTGAAATGACATCATTAAACTTAAAGATTTGTTTAGCTAGTGTCATTTCTAATGTTTGTGTTGGATGGGTTTCGTTGCCTAATATATCCAGCAAGCCGACTGAAATTGGAATCAACAGTGGCTGCTTATTAGTTTGACCAACGGCATCGCCTTGTGATTGTGTAAACGTTAGCGTGTATTGGTGCTTCGCAGCATTATAATGGCTGGTAACTGATAATGTTGGTGTACCAGCTTGCTTGTACCACAAGAAAAACTGCCCCATATCTCGACCTGATGCATCACCCATGCACTCTACAAAATCGTCGCAAGTAACAGCATGTCCGTCATATCGTTCAAAGTATAAATCTGTTGCTTTACGGTAAACATCTTCACCAAGTAACGTATGTTGCATGCTAATTAGTTCAGACCCTTTTTCATACACGGTCATAGTGTAAAAATTACTAATCTCAATAAAACTATCCGGCTGCACTGCATGCGCTAGGGGTCCTGCATCTTCAGCAAATTGAAAGCGACGTAAATGCGTTACATCATCAATACGTTGTACATCTCGAGAATTCATATCTGAGCTAAACTCATGATCTCTAAAGACAGTGAGACCTTCTTTCAGAGATAATTGGAACCAGTCTCGGCAAGTAACTCGATTACCCGTCCAGTTGTGAAAGTACTCATGACCAATCACACCTTCAATACTTAAGAAGTCATTATCTGTCGCTGTATCTTGATGCGCTAATACTAGCTTGGTATTGAAAACATTGAGCGAGGTATTTTCCATGGCCCCCATATTAAAATCACTAACGGCTACGATGTTAAATAAATCCAACTGATATTCACGACCGTATTTCTCTTCATCCCATTTCATGGATTTTTTGAGGGATTCCATCGCATGGCCACATTGCTGCTCATCACCAGATCGCACATAAATATGCAGGTCAACTTTACGGGCAGACATTGTAGTAAATGTATCTGCAATACGGACTAAATCACCTGCAACTAGTGCAAACAAGTAACACGGTTTAGGGAATGGATCGTTCCACACAGTATAGTGGCGACTATCTCCCAACATACCAGAGTCCATTAAATTACCGTTAGAAAGCATCACAGGGCATTGCGCTAGATCACCCTCAATCCGCACAGAAAAAGTACTAAGTACATCTGGGCGATCTTGGAAGTAAGTAATACGGCGGAAGCCTTCTGCTTCGCATTGAGTGCAGTAAGTCCCTTGTGATTGATACAAACCCTCAAGAGCTGTATTAGCAACAGGGTCAATTTCTGAAGTAATGGTTAACGTAAATTTTTCAGGCGGATTACTGATGGTCATCTTATCATCTGCAATTGTATAACCATCGAATGATGCACCGTTCAACTCTACGCAAACAATAGTTTGATCTTGCCCATTAAGCACTAAATCGTGATTAATGCTATCAGAATTTTTTAAGTAGATCACTTCAGACTTAACTACTGATTTACCTTTAAACAAAATGAAAGTGAGATTAACATGTTCAACCTTATAAGGCGCTGGCATGTAATCTTTAAGGAAAATGGTTTGGGGCGAGAATGAACTCATGATGAAAAATCTCTTCGTTAATTACGTTAGTTTATAAAATCTAGTAACATTTTTTTCTTTCTCTATTACCTTTATTTCTGATATCACCTTCGTCAACATCACACATTTCATTTGTTGGAGCTTCATTAGTTTCATTAGCTTCAAAAGCTTCAAAAGCTTCAAAAGCCATTAATTTTTGTTTTTTGCACTTACCGATGAAGTCAATATTTGTAAAATATCCTTTTTTCTTACATTCGTTTGTTTCTCTTTTGGTTATATATATTGTCTCATCAATAAGATTAATAGATAAATCATGACCGACTACACTGCAACTGCTTTTACTAGGAGTTTCTGTGTAAACCGTCCATGCTGTTATTAAGTCTTTATTTTTTACATAGTTGCCTTCAAACCGAGCAGATTTGCCATTGTAATATGTTTCATCTTCAGCCCTTATAGATGCCTTTCTAACCTTTACACCTATGGATTTCTTGATTCTAGAGATATCTGAATAACTTTTAGTTAATACTCGTTCACCTTCACATACCAACTTAAACTCTTCAGCTTGGATTAAAGTCGGAATTAATAATAGTAATATAAGTAGTTTTTTCATCTAAACTTTCCTTTTTTTATTAATTTAAAATATTTGAACATCCTATCAAAATAATCATAGGAAACAAGTCAAAAAAGTATGAGAAAGCGTCAGGTTGTTTAATAAATTCTCATGGAGTGTATTTATTTTATGAAAATAAAAATTAAAACTGCATTGCTTCTTGTATTTACAATCATAGCTTTTTATTTTGTAAGACTTTATATTATCTCTGAATGGATATGGAATCATTCAATACTAGCTATGAAAAATCATTTAAGTAGTGTGTAAATTGGAAAAAGGATTTACATTGATTGAGCTGTTAGTGGTGATTGCAATAATTGGAATATTAGCTGCGATTGGAATTCCTATGTATCAAGGCTTTCAGCAAAAAGCCAAACAAAATGTATCTAAAACAAACTTTAATAGTGTGACCAAACATGCAACCATGTTAGCTCTAGAATGTGAACTAAATGGAAAAATAACAGTATTAGCTAATGATGGAAAAAAAGGGGCATTAAAGAGTTTTGTTTGTGAAAATGAAAACACTAATTCTATTTCTCATTTAATGAGGGACCATTATCATTATCAAGGCTTTAAAAATCCTTTAACTGGTTATAGTGCGACCTGGTGATTTGGAACCCCATTAGGAGCCGCTCTTGAGAATAAAGATGGGTATATACTTTTTGATGGGAACCCAACAAATGAATGCGTTATCAAGATAACTTCTTCTAATTTAAATCCAGATACAAATAAAACTGAAATATTTTCTACAACTCTTAGTTTTCATGGGTTAGTAAGTGGATGTAAATAGGATGCAAGATGATAAAGAAGGACCTTTCAAAATTGGTGACAATGTTAGAGTTTTAACCTCTCCTTCTGGTACGACTAGGATTACACTCGACTAAATTCCCAAGCTAAAATACACTTACTGGTACACATTAACCATTAATTAAAATGTAATTAAAACAATAGGTTAGAATAGTTATCAGGGGATAGAGCATCCCCCTCCTAAGAAGAGAGGTAAAGGTAATACTAGTTATTTCTTTAGATTAAATCTTAAAACATATCGCACTTAATTAGAATTTATATTGCAGACCGACCATTAGTTCTTGCGTTTTGATGTCACCGCCATTGATTCCAGTAGGTAAATTTGCTGTAAAGTTTCCATTTTGATCATAGACACCTACACCAGATTTTAAATTTCCTAAATTTACGTATTGGTAATTAATATCAAGAGACACATTTTCTGTCAAACCTACCAATGTTCCCGCAGCAACTTTGTAGGCAAACTGTGAGATTGTTTTACCGTCTAGAGTATTACCTGGTCGGTTTTCGTGAGTTGTACCCATTTTATTTTTCGAAACACCCACACCACCCCCTAAATATGGCTTAATCGAGGTATTACCTAAAGAAAAGGGTTGAAAGTCATAAAACCCATTAATAAATACACTTTTAGAAGTAATTTTTGCTTCCATCAAATTATTATCTGAATCTATAGTATCCATTTCATAACCTGTTCTTTTTATTGCTTCTAGTTCTAGTCTAAAGTTATCTGTTATATATTTACCCGCACTGATACCAAAAGCACTGCCGGTTCCTAAATCATCATCATTTAAGGTAAGCACCTCTCCATTATCATAGTTCATAGTTCCTGTATCCAATGTTTTTGATACGCCGCCTTTTGCCGTAATGTAATAACCCTCTAAATCAACAGCAACAGCCATTGTAGGAAGGGTGAGGAGTAGTGCAAGTGTGAGTTTACGTAGCATGTTAGGAATTATCTTAATTATAAAAAAATTGAGTATACCTGACTTTTAATTCAATATGAACTTCTTAACGATAGAATAGCTTTCATTTGAATGGTCAAACAATAGTCAGGTGTTTCTTTGTAAATATGAGAATAAAGGTAGATTATTTTGTGTTGATTAGAGAGTGATTATGGAGGTCTTTTTTCACAGGCTAAAAACATCGCTCTGCAATATTGTCTCAAGGTTATGTTAAGGTTTTGGATTATCTATTGGAAATTTACCATGAAAAATATACGAAGATTAGCTATCGCATTAATAGCTTTAATAATAAGCACCAATTCTTTAGCTGACAATGCATTTAGCATGGTCGGTACTTGGAAGGGTTTATCAAACTCGACTGTAAAAGGGTCTGCACTTCATCATGAAATGAATCAGAATGCGGATAAAATAAGATTTGTACGTACTAATTTTACGCTTATTGTAGACGCCCAAGAGGGTCAGAATTTTGCGGGGTATCTTGTCTCAGCTGACAACAAGGACAAGGAAGTAGTGCTTGGTTCGCTTAATTCCAATAGAGAAGGCGGCGTGATGGTTGATATCGATGGCATCTATCGCTTCAATGTACAAAGTGCTAACCAACTTGAGTGGTGCTACGCTCACGCCCCGGAAAGTTCAAATCAGCACAGCGGTGTAGCGGCTTGTATTGAGGTTACACGCCAATAGATTTATGAGTGTAGCCAATAAAGAATTAATTTTTTTTACTTTTAAATAGGAAGTAATATGTCATTAGAAAATATAGTTAATTGGATGTGGTCTACAAACATCCTTATAGTTCTTGGTGCAATTGTATTATTTATAATTGCTTTCTATTTTCTTGAAGTCATTCTTAGTTTCATCTTTAGTAATTGGATATTGATAGTTATCGCTTTGATAGCTTTATTTCTTTTCAGTAACTATTACTTTTAGACACTTTTTTTCTTAAATTTATGCCTTTGAAACCATTAATATCAAGGGCTTACAGAAGGGCAAAATAGATGTTTTTAGCTAGTTGGTGACTTTGTAAAAGCGCCCCTCTACCACCCGTTGATAGCAAGGGATTTGAAGGTGCTATTTTTGGCATTTCTCTAGTTTGTTTTTAGGCAAGCTACCCTAGCTTGAAGATTTTAAATCGCTGTATGAGAACATTTTTTATAAAATCTCTAGGCACAAATCCAGCACACTTGACTAAATTCCCACGCTAAAATACACTTAACAGTACACATTAACCATTGATTAAAATTTAATTAAACCAATAGGTTAGGGTAGTTATCAGGGGATAAAGCGTCCTCCTCCTAAGGGGAGGGTCGCACGTTCGAATCGTGCCGAGGGCACCACATTTTTTGATAATTATGTAAAAATAGGTAAATGTTTAAGTGCTATTTAAAAAAGAAGAAAATTATTAAGATATTTATAATGTTAATGGGGTTAAGTTTTATAACCAACGCTAGTGCTGAAGGATATTGTGATGCAACTGGAGCGAGTGAAAATGATAATGGCGTTATAACATTTACAGGCAATCCGATTATGGCTAATTGTTCATTTGCGCCTGACGAATATATAGTTACTATTTACAAAATAGCATTGTGTACGCAAGAACCAACAAGGCCAACTACTTCCAAAGTATACGATGTAAGTTCTTGTGAAGAAGTGATTAATAGCCCAAATGGACAAGAAGTAAACATAGCAGCAGGTGAAGAGCTAGAACTTAGTGATGTTAGCAAACCTCCGAATGGAACCTATAATTACGGTTACCTTTTGATGAGTAATAATTTTGGCTTCAAAGCTAAAAAACAGTTTACAAATACCATGCACACATATTTAAATGGAGGGAGTGGCAATTATTGTTGGACTTTGGCCGCCAATAACGATAATTCTGTCCAGGGTGGTGCTTGGACAAACCCATCTCCCCTAGTTCAATGTGGGGGGGTAGATGGTTCAGCTGAACCCTATTATGAAAAATTAGACGTATTTGATGGCGATATTGTTACTTTTCAGGCGGCGGCATTCGCTGTTGGAAATGGAACATTATCTGTAGACCTAGTTACTGACGCTAATAAATTACTGGTGAATAGAACTAATACAGCGGATAGAGTTTTTGGAATGCAAACTTTTACAACGGCAGTTGTAGTGAATTCCTCATCAACTTTATTTACGATTAGTTTTGATGTCAATCAATCGGCAACTATGTGGATGTATCAAGACCCCGGTCGAGCCAATGAGTATCAAGTTTATGCAATAGGTAGTGGCCCATTTTCTTTATTTATGACAATAGATTAAATATCTTTTTTATCATATACTAATAAAAAAAATGAAAAATCTAAATTCAAAACTCTTATTTATTACCCCCCTCATTCTAGCTACCACAGCTGTCTTTGCTGACTGGAAATCTAACGCAGCTGAATCAACAGCAGATGATCAAGATCGCGCTGCCTTTATTGATCTCTCTAAAATGGTGGCCGCAGGTGATTTAGAAGGCGCGCAAAGTCAAGTGATTGAAGCCGCCACTGATCAAGGTGTGGGTTTTACAAAGAGCTTCTTAGAGCAATACTTCCCGACGGTTGAAATCAGTGTTGAAACAAAAGAAGGAAGCAAACCGACAACAGGAATCTTAGTCGTGGTGCCACTCTCCGATCAAAAAGACATTGAGAATACGTTATTTACCCAAGTCAGTGCATTTTATACAGACAATAGAACCACTTTGAACGCGGGTTTAGGTTACCGTCGTATGGAATTTGATAACACCTTAATGCTTGGTGTGAATGCTTTTTATGATCATGAGTTTCCGTATGACCACGGAAGATACAGTGTGGGTTTAGAAGCCAGATCGACCGTCGGTGAAATCAATGCCAACATGTATCAAGCAACTACGAAGTGGAAAAGTGCAGAAACTGGTTTTGAGGAAAGAGCGTTAGATGGTTGGGATATCGAAGCAGGTTTACCGCTTCCCTATATGAACTGGGCCACCGTATTTGTAAAACGTTATAAGTGGGATGCCGTTGAAGGTGCTAAGGATGCCAAGGGCAACGATGCACAACTCAGAGCTTATGTTCCAATACTTCCTGGACTTGAGATTCAAGCCGGTCGCACATTCAAAGATGATGAGAAAGATTCCAACTACTTCATAGCCTCTTACAATATTACTGAAGCGTTTAGTAACAAACCTAACCAACAAGTTCAATGGTTTAACGATACCGCTTATAAGTTAGAGAGCATGGAAGATCGAAGGTACGAAAAAGTCAGACGTAAGAATATTATTGTAAAGCAGGTTAGATCAAAAGTTAGCGGCTTCACGGCAAAGGCTAAAGGGGTTTAAATGAAATTTAAAAGTACCATTGTCTTATTTCTAATATGTCTAGGATTCTCTTTCAATAGCTTCGCTGATGGATTTTGTGAAGGGCCCCTAGCTTCAGAAAATGCAATTGAAACTGCGGCAGGTGTCATTACATACCAAGGTGCTGACAATGACATGGGTGACTGCGATTTTGCGCCTGATGAGTATACGGTGACTATTTATGAGATGGGTATATGTACTTCAAGTCCTACAGCACCAACTGCAAGTAGCGCTTATGAAACGGATACATGCTCAACTGTTATCAATACTCCAGCTGGGCAAACTCTTAATTTAGCAGCTGGAAGTGAAATTCTATTGACTGGTCTTACTAGGCCGCCTAATGGAACATATACCCATGCCTATATGTTAATCGGTAATGGATTTGGTATTAAAGTCACCAAACAGTTTACTAATACCATGTTTCAAAATAATACGGCTAATTCCGGCAATTTTTGTTGGACTTTAGGAGGTACTCAGACTAATTCAGACTATAGTGATGGTTCTCCTCCTTCGGCTGCAGCAAGTCCATCTGCTTTTGCTAATTGTGGTAACGAAGCTGCTGCGGCTCCAGCTACGTATACAGAAGTTCTCGATGAATTTGATTCTTCGGGTGAAAGTCAATTTAAATATGGTCCAGTTAGTGTCGAGAGTGGGTCTCTTACCGCATATTTAGTCACTAATGCAGATGATAAGTTAGTTGTAGCGGACAACACTGCAGACAGATTATTTGGCATGCAAACTTTAACGACTTCTTCAACTGTTACAACAGATTCAACAGCATTTGTAGTTAGTTTTGGAGTTAATCAGGCTACTTCACCTCAAATGATAGATAAGGGCGTTACCGATCAATATAGGGTTATTTCTTTTGCATCTGGTCCTTTCTCAGCATTTATCACGGTTGAATAAAATTTTTTGTAAGAACTACCTCTAACTTTAGGGCACAAACCCATCACACTTCACTAAATTTTTTCACTAAAATACACTGTTCTATACACATTAACTATTGATTAAAATGTAACTAAAACAATAGGTTAAGGTAGTTATCAGGGGACAGAGCATCCCCCTCCTAAGGGGAATATCAGTTCAATCTAGAATCGACTAATGAATCCGAAGTCAACGGTGAGGTTTTGGATGTCATCACTACTTTGGCCATACTTCGTATCGACATATAAATTGGTATTATCAGCCAGATAATATTTAGCCCCTAATGCGGCGGTGTAATAAAAGCTATTATCATCACTGGTGTACGATACCGATGTGCCGTTAATTTTATAATCTTGTTTATCGCCTGCCACCATATATTGGTTGGACACCCCAAACCGGGTATTCACATCCACGGTTTTGGCTAAGTTTTTATATGTCATGCCATACAACACCCGACTTTGGATTTGCGTCATATCACGACTATCGACTTTATATTCACCGGCAGTGTAATCTTCGTTATAGGCTTGGACCAAGTCAGCCCCCACACTCAATTCATGTGTGACACGTTCCACTTTTAAGAACTCAGTGAGCCATTCAGCACCAGCACTGATATAGCTGGAAGTATAATCACCGGAGACTTTTTCTGAGGCCGTGCTCGTACCTAAGTTGTTATTTAGCACCGTACGTTTGGCATCATTATCTGACATTCCCACTAACACTTTTGCAGAGAGATTCCCGCCCATCACATCTTCCGCAATCGCGGGTAGGAATAAACCGGCAAGGAGTGAGTTACTTTCGGTGGTTTGTTTGGCCAAACCTAACCCATAATTGTCTTGACTGACTTCGAAGTTCACCAACACTTCCATCGGAGTTTCTGTGTTTTCTAAAACGTAACCGACGGTGACACCGCCCGCATTACCTGAGATTTCCGAATAATATTTATCGCGTTTGTCATGCCCATAGTAACTATCCATATAGTAGCCAGTCGGTCTTTGGCCTTCGGTGTATAAACGTTGACGTTCACTTAAGACATCATTGACGGGATCCATTCTTCGATAAAGAATATGTGCTTGGTTATCAATATCAGCCACTCCCATACTCTTCGCTGAACCCTCGACTATCGGTTTATATAAATCTTCTAATGTCCAAGTCGTGCCATCAGTATCTAAGTTATAACTCGACGCTTTACCCATATCAAAGCGTAAGGTATTGGTCGTGCCCCCATTGTTTTCTAATCCACCAATAAAGCTGGCCCCTCGTTTGAAGATGAAGGTGTTGGATTGGGAATTTGTATCTAACAATATTGCTTGATCACCGCCTAATGAATGCGCTGCGCCAGATAAGGTAATCGTGTTTGAATCCGCAAATGAGAAAAGGATAGGTTCGCTACTACCACCAGTACCTGAAGTGGTAATATTGCCCGTGATAGTTGTGGTGTTGACAAAAGAAGTATTGAAATGCAGACCGGATGCACTAGACCCGGTGGTGGAGATATTACCCGTGATAGTTATGGTGTTGGAACTACTCTCCACGATCAACAGACCGTCAGAACCAGTGCCGATAGTGGAGATATTACCCGTGATAGTTGTGGTGTTGAATTCACCCTTGTCGAACAACAGACCGTTTGAACCAGTGCCGAGAGTGGAGATATTACCCGTGATAGTTGTGGTGTTGGCATCAGCCTTATTGAAATGCAGACCATATGCAGTAGACCCGGTGGTGGAGATATTACCCGTGATAGTTGTGGTGTTGTTTGAAGCACTTAACTCATCCGTACCATCTCCGAAATGCAGACCGGATGCACTAGCCCCGGTGGTGGAGATATTACCCGTAATAGTTGTGGTGTTGTAAGTACTCTGCATGAAATGCAGACCGGATGCACTAGCCCCGGTGGTGGAGATATTACCCGTGATAGTTGTGAAGTGGTTAATAGGTGGCAACACACCTCCCGAGATGGGAAAAGGTACACCCGGATTATAGCCCGGTATATTAATATTATTGTTCTCCAAATACAGACCGTATGCACTAGACCCGGTGGTGGAGATATTACCCGTGATAGTTGTGATGTGTTTTGGAGGAGGTCTATACCCCCCACCTCCCGAGATGGGAAAAGGTACACCCGGCACATTAATATTCTTGAAATGCAGACCGGATGCAGCATCATTTGTCGTGTCAATATTACCCGTGATAGTTGTGGTGTTGTAAAGACTGCTCTCGAACAACAGACCGTCTGAACCAGTGCCGGCGGTGGAAATATTTCCTGTTACATTAATGGTGTTGTTGTCACTTTGATTTAATAAAATACCGGAGGCAAGGTTCCCTGTTGTCGTGATTCCCCCAGTTAAATTAAGCGTATTAGAGTCTCCGCCAGAAGTAAATGCAATACCCGAAGTACCTGAGGCAGGTGAAATATCCCCAGTTAGCGTATAAGTAATATTATCGACATCAATGGTACACCCTGCTGCTGGGGCTGATCCTGTTGCACATTCGGCAGCAAGCGTTTGTGTACTAAAAAAAGGTACGCTGAGTAAGGCGAGCAGGCTACTGTATTTGAGGGTAGTTTTTTTCAAGAAATATCTATTTAGGAGGTTTAGATTGAATGATTTAAGTATAGGTTATTTTTAAATCCAAGACTAATTTATTGACTTCAAACCTAGTTATCTTTAAACTCAAAATACACATTAACCATTGATTAAAGTGTAACTATAACAATAGGTTAGGGTAGTTATCAGGGGATAGAGCATCCCCCTCCTAAGGGGATTGCCATGGTTAACCTCAATATTTTTTATATCTACCAAAGATTAAAATTAGGATTTCGATACCTATATTTTCTATTAAATGCTTAAATATAGATTAACTTATATTTTAATAGAGGGAAAGTATGAAAAAGTTAATGGTAGCAATGTTTTTTTTAGTAACATCATCAACTGTTTTGGCTGTGGAAGTAGCGTCCGGTGAGGGAGGCGTTTATATAATTGACGGGAAAAAGGTTTACTACTGCACCCAGGTTTGTAAGTTAATAACTAATGATTACACTAAATCAAAATAAAAATAACCTTTTTATCATTCAAGCCACCTTTTAGATACCAAAGCATTAAAGCTTTGTGTTTAGTTACTAAAAGGGGTAAATGATGAAAAAAATTACAAATAAAAAGATTTTGAAGGCAATTTATTCTGCAAAAATTCTATCTTATTATTGTGGAGAGAATAGTTAATTTCATTCATTATGAGATAAATTTTTTTTAATGTAGAATCGTTTTAAAGAATTTTTAATCAAAAGGAAAAATTTATTATGATTTATAAACAAACAAGTACAAGCACCATACAAAAAGGTTTTACTTTAATTGAGCTCCTAGTTGTTATTGCGATTATTGGTATTTTGGCAGCAGTTGGAATCCCAGCTTATCAAGGCTTTCAACAAAAAGCAAAATACAATGCATCTAAAACAAACTTTACTAATGCTAAAAGTATCATCATGGCTGAAATTACAAAGTGTAATGGCATAACAACTGCTTTGAAGTTTGTAGATACATCAGGAACAACAGTAACAATGGCGGGTGGCGCTGATGCTTGTCCAATTGGACTAAATTCAGCCGGCCATACAAACGGTGGAGTTTTCTTTAGAAAATTACTGTGGGATAAATTTAAAAACCCATACTCAACAGCCTCTGGAACAATTAAAGGTGCAACAGACATTGATTCTGCTGGCTCAGCAACTGCATTAGTTACTACTGCTAAAGCAGATCAAGGCTATATGTCTATAACAGCCGTAGGAACCACTGCACTTATGTTGACTGCCAACATAGGCAATCAAGATGGAGCGGAAACCTATGAGACTATGTCAGAAACTATGGGATTAGGTGACTAATACTTAGGAGTTTAGTCTTTAGGAGTAATGAAATAATGCTATGGGCTTTAATACAAGAGCTAGCAAAGAAAACTGAGTTATCTGATATTCACATTCATGCCGATAGGCCCATAGCCTATCGCGAGCATGGAGACATGAAGCAGTTACCTGATCATGTGACCAAAGCAAAAACGATTGACAGCTTTCTTGAGGAGTTTTTAGATAAAGACGACCTTGAAGCTTTCAAAAAAACTAAAGATCATGATTTTGCATTAGAGTCTGATGGATTCCGCTTTAGAGTAAATGCCTTTCAAGAAAATAACTCGCATGCGCTAGTCTTACGAATAATTACGACTGAAATACCAACTTTTGAGGACTTAAATCTTCCAGGCTACATACGAACCATACCGACATTAGAAACGGGTTTGGTTTTAGTAACGGGGCCAACAGGATCGGGAAAAAGTACGACACTTGCGAGCGTTGTTGATGTAATTAATAAAACACAAAAAGGGCACATAATCACCATTGAAGACCCTGTGGAATTTAAACATGAAACTCAATCTTCTGTGATCACCCAAAGAGAAGTGGGCAGGGATACAAAAACATTTTCTTCGGCATTAAGGGCATCACTTCGTGAAGACCCTGATGTTATTTTGGTAGGTGAGCTTAGAGATTTAGAAACAATTCAATTAGCACTCACAGCAGCTGAAACAGGGCATTTAGTTTTTGGAACGCTGCATACCAATAGCGCGCCTTCGACAATCAATAGAATCATCGATGTTTTTCCTCCAGAACAACAAGATCAGGTCAGATCACAACTTGCCTCAACCTTGAGATGCGTCATCACACAAAAATTGCTTAAAAGAATAGATAAGGGAGGGCGGGTGGCAGCCTTTGAGATAATGATTTGTAATACTGCAATAAGAAATTTAATTCGTGAAGATAAAGTCTTTCAAATTGCTAATTCTATGCAGATGGGTAAAGCTGAAGGGCAGATGTTGATGGAAAATTCTCTTAAAGAGCTTATCGCTCAAGGAGTAATTTCTGCATCAGATGCGGAGATTGATTAAAATTGAGTCAAACAAAATTTAGCAAGGGCTTCACCCTTGTAGAGCTTTTAGTAGTCATTGCTATTATTGGTATTTTGGCGGCGATTGGAGTTCCAATGTATCAAGGTTATATATCAGAAGTAAGAGCAAAGGACGCGCAAAATACGCTTCAATCAATTGCAATGGAACAAAAAAGTTACTTTAGTAAACAGTTTTGTTTTTATGTTACCGGCACAGGCGATAAGCCAGGATTAATTAATACAGGTCTTTTTGAATCTGAGCTTGAAGCAGATGGGCCAATACCGATAACCAACAATCAATATAGCTTTGAAATAACGGGTACAACCTCCTCCTCATGTACTGGATCAAATGCGGCCACCTTTACTGCAACGGCGACAAATAAAATAGATGACTCAAGGGTATTTAGCATTACAAATACATTAAAAAAGACAGGCTTCTAACACCTTCTAGATGACCTTTCCCCCAAGTCTGACTTACCTGATCGTTTTAATATTTGGACTTATATTGGGTAGTTTTTTTAATGTATTAATTCACCGCATCCCAAAAAGCATTCAATCTGCAAAAAAAAAGAGTTTATTCAGTGCGATATCATTCCCAAAATCTTATTGCCCAAAATGTAAAAAAAGTTTATTGATTCGCCATAACCTGCCCATCATTTCATGGTTATTTCTTTTGGGTAAATGTTATTTTTGCAAGGCTAAAATAACGATAAGGTACCCACTTGTCGAACTTCTTTCAGCTTTCATTTTTTTGTTTTGTTTTTGGCAATATGGTGTGACAACTGAATTTTTTCTTTGGTTAATATTTTTCTCCATTCTACTTATTCTATTTTTTATTGATTTAGAAACATTTTTTTTACCTGATTGTTTAACTATTCCCTTAATGCTGGTGGGTATTTTAAAATCTTTACTTTATCCATTTCCTATTGATCTAATAAACGCTATTTTAGGAGGCTTAGTAGGGTTCTTTGCATTATTTATCACCAATGCTATTTATAAGTTTTGGAGGGGGGTAGATGGATTTGGATTTGGAGATTTTAAACTTCTAGCGGCGTTAGGCGTATGGTTTGGGGCTGCCTTAATTATCCCAATTATAGTTTTGGGGGCATTGATTGCGCTTCTAATGGTTGGCTTGTTATCTCTAGTTGGGAGAAAACTAAATCTGCAGATGATGATTCCTTTTGGTCCTGCGTTAATTACGGCAACTATTATTATCTATTTAAATCCAGATATATTATTATCATTCTAAATACTAACTTGAGTTTAATAATGATCAATTTAAAAATAACCATATTTGTTTTATGCATAATCTCCGCTTTAAATATCAAAGCAGAGAACAAGTTCGAAACTTTATGCTGGGATGCCATGGCAGATATGACCATTTATATGACATCTTATGGCAGCACTGAGGAAATAAATGATGCTGAAGTTTACAGGTGGGTGGATGATAATTACGTTTACCAACCTTTAAAAACGTTTCTTAAAAGAAAATGGTTACCTACATTAAAAACTAACGAAGACTTTACACTTAACAATGTCTATGTGATGAAGGATAAATATTTAAGCAGTTGTGTCGCTGCGATTAGTTGAAACCAATAGGTACTGATGTATTTTTTATATCCTTACATAAATCATGAGTAATAATAAAAATATTCGAGGAATTACTTTAATTGAATTACTTGTTGTCATCGGCATCATGGGTGTTATTGGTGGCTTTGTTTATCCAAGCATCACTGATTGGCAGACAAATAAAAATATAGAGCGAGATTTACAGGCCTATATTGGCTTGGTTGATTACGTCACAAATAAAACTAAGACAGTGGGTGGGACAGGGATGATTTATTGCGAAATTAAAGACGAAAATACAACCGTCGTCAGTTATAAGATTTCAAGATATTTTGTTAAGCCGAATGGATCAAATGTACTTCTCATTGACGCAAACTTTACAAACAATATTATTAAAGATCCAAGAAATGCAATTAGTGCATCTCCTGCTGAAGACCCAAATCATAATATTCTCTCAGGAAAGAGTGATTTCTTATCAAATATTTGCCAGAAAGAAGGGATTATTAATGCAAGAGGTCAGTCTGGAATTAATGGAGTTTCAAGAGCATCCACTGGTATCACTGCCTACATTCATGCCAGCGGCGCAACAGCGATATTAGTTGGAAATAACTTAACGGGTGATGATGAGTATCAGGATCATCCAAGCTACCAGGTAAGGACCAGTTCAACAAGAGGGTTATCTACCGTCAATCGTAGAGATTATAGCTCGGGTGAATGGGAGTGTGCAGAGGATTGGTATAGCGATATCAAGGGAGATAAAAATCCGTGTTACAAATAAATCCAAACGATAAAGGATTTACATTAATTGAAGCGGTAGTCGCAATGGTAATTTTTGGGATTGCTTTCACAGGGCTTTATCTTGTTTTTGGAATTGCGATGAAAGGTGCAAACGATGCGCAAAAAAGAATGCATCTAAATTTGATAGCCAATCAAATCGTTGAGAGCATTTCTGCCGAGACACGAAGGGATCCAAATGATGATTTAAATCCCCTGAAAACTCCTGATATTTATAATGCGAATTTACAAAATTGTGCCAGCTTTGGTTCTTCAGACATTAGAAATTCTTGGTGCACAAATCTAAACGACGTGGTGGGTGGTTTTCAGGGGACTAATTCTAAGCAAAAAAGAACTGTCACAGTTACAAAGTCATCAGACCATTTATTCGTAGATATTCATTTTGTGATTGGTGGAGATAGTAAAGGAAACAACATCTCGCAAGTGGTTATAGCAAGAAGGATTCGACCCTGATGACTCAACAAAATAATATGAGGGGTTATACCATCGTTGAGCTAATGATTTCATTAGTCGTGAGTGCGATTGTCATCGCCGGTTCATTGGTCGGCTTTAATATTATTGAAAAGCAATTTAATGAGGTGAATTTAGAAACAGCGCTTGACCGTCAAGCCGCTAATTTTATCAGAGAACTTCAAAAAGATATTTCGATGGCGGGGTATAAAGAATTTCAAGGAGCAACTTCGATGTCGGCCGCTGAGGCAATTCAATTTGAGTCTACTCCCTATGATGATGCCAGTAACCCAGGGCAAATTGTTCAAGAGGAGTTTAGGATAACCTATGATGCAAAAAATGATGCCGATGTGACATACAGAAAGAATGTGAGGTACCAATGTAAAAAATTATCTGGCGTTTTAAGTACCTCAGATTTATTTCAATGCCAAAAATACGTTGCGAAGTGTATTGCAAGTCCCTGTATAGGGACATTTTCTTTTGGTAGCAATGTGATCGATGTGGCCACAGATTTAAAAGAGGAGGCCGAGATAAATCGCGTGAAGGAATTTTCTATCACGAGGGATAACTTCAAAGACCTACCAGGAACTGTTTATGACGGCTCACCCCAGGTCTTAAGAATAAAGTTAGTCCTATCTGGTGAAGATAAATCAAAGGGAGTTGATGAGATTGAAAAGACATATCATTTTTCAATCAGGGCAAGAAATATATCAATGATCAGAAGTTATGAAAACTAAATATAATCATAGCGAAAGTGGAATGGTGTTGGTGATTACACTTATATTGATTTTGACTCTTACTATCCTAGCTTCATCTGTATTTATGTCTGTGAATAGATATACCGAAACCATTGATAATATATCTTATCGGCCACAAGCGATGGAAGCAGCTAATTCCTGCATTGATCAAGCGCTTGATTGGTTAGCAACATCAGATGGTACAAATTGGAGGGATGGCGACACCCCAATTGATTTAGCGGCTGAGAGTAACGCATTAAATAAAAAAACAGTTCTGGAGGATACGACGATGGAGGGTATCACAAGGGATGATATGTTTTCAGTGATGTTAGAAAAATCTTCATGCACCAGGGTCCTTATCACAAAGGTATCCTCAGAGGCCTCAAGGGGCGAAGGAGGAGGTGGTGAAATTGGGTCAGAAACTTCTTATGGCTCCTCAGTCCTAAAGTATGTTTTTAAAATTGAAGCACGCGGTGTATTTAACGTCCCCTTAAACTCTTCTGGAACCGCTATAAAGTTTGATAATTGGAATACCACCTCGAACGTTGTTGATTTAGAGGTTCATGTAGGATTTTCTCCAACATAAACATAGGTAAATATAAAATATTAACTTAAACTGAAGGGATGAGAATTAAAAAAACACTCTCCACCATCCTCTTTTTATTAATACCCATTGGGGTCTTTGGCTTTGAAGAGTCTGGAATAATTTATAACTCGACTGTTGCCAGTGAGCAGAAAATTGCCCTAGGCATTCGTAAAGAAGGTCAGATGGGTGCTTATAGTCCAAATATTGCTAGAAATGCTCGTTATACAGGTATTGCTTATAAGTTTGATGGTTCAAGGTCTCAGGGGTACAAATCAGGTTGGTATGACGCCACTACACCCGGCTGTTTATGTGAAGGCTGGGGGGCAGGGTTCGTTGATCGGACCGGAAGGCAAACTTATGGAAGAGCTAATCAAGCGGTTGGAAGAGTATCTAATATTGAAGTCAAAAGCTTTGTCACTGAAGAGACAAGCATCACATCCACGGTCTGGATAAAGGACAGCACAGGTCAGCCTGTATTGGAAGTGACTCATCGTTTCGGGCCAGCGGCAAAGGTTCCTGGAGCCTTATTTCAGGCTTTGGTGACCATGACTAATATATCTGGGAATACCTTAACTGATGTTAGGTACAACCGGACTATGGATTGGGATGTCCATCCAACAGAATTTAATGAAAGGGTGACCATTAAGGGTACTCAAGCTTCTGCGGCCTCACCTGATACTCCTAAGGTCTTAAATTCTGGTAACAATGGATTTATGTTACCGAATCCATTTTATCCTGGTCGTTACCATACAAAATGGCCAAAACGGAACCAAGTTAATAGAGATTACAATGAGGCCGGACCTGCGGATCATGGATTTACTGCCTCATTTGGATTTGGTGAATTAGTTTGCGGCCAAGCGCATACTTTTATGATTTATTATGGGGCAGCAGCAAATAAAACTGAAATGGAGGCTGCTTTTGCTTCAGAGGGAGTGCCTTTATACTCTATAGGTCAGTCGAGTGATCGAACTTATTGGGGTGCTCGAAGAAATCAAAGTGATGTGTCTTATGGGTTTGGCTTTAAAGGGGTGAGTGGCTCTGCAATCGCACCTGGCCTTCCATCAAAAACAGCAAGTTTACCAGGCGGTATAGAGACAGATGAAAATATTGTCCAGACTTATGCTCCTCCAGTAACTTACGGAAACTCTTTATACCAAGCTACTTTTAAATTTAGAAAAGATCAGCAATGGTATGGAGATATTCTTAAATATGATCTAGACCCTAATGGCTCTATTTTAAGAACATCTGCATCCGCTCATGGGAAACTTGCTAGAGCACTTAATTTTGTCCGCTTGATAAGGGATACTCCTTATGAAGATGGTGGAAGATCAATATGGACAGTCGGAAATGATCCGAATTGCCCAGGTGGCCTTTTAACTAAACCATCAAATAATAATAATTTTATAATGGCTAATCATGATCAATTAGAAAATCTTTTATTTAATTGTGAAGAATATACGGGTTATTCTTCGACAAATGCCAGGATGCTTATTCGTTTTGTCAGAGGCGCAGATATTCATAATGAAGGTATGGCTTCACCAAGGTTTTTTGGACCAAGACCCTCTGTTCTTGGCGATACATTTCATTCAGAATTGGTATTTGTAGGTCCGCCTCGAGCCGAATATAGCTCAGATGTTGTAAATTTTGGTAAATCTGAATCTTATTTTAGATATGTTAATGGATATGGTATTTTTTCTGAGGCAAATCAATCTAGAAGACCACAATTATATGTGGGCGCGAATGACGGCATGCTTCATGCATTTGATGAAGATTTGAATGAAAGATGGGCTTTTGTACCTCCATCAGTCATACCAAAATTAAGAGATATGTTGGGTGAGGTTTCTAGTACGAGAGGTAGGGGTAAGTCTAATAGTGTGTTTAACGTTGATGGGCCTATTGCAGTCAAAGATATATATATTCACGCCACAAAAGAATGGAAAACAGTGCTTGTCGGCGGGCTTGGTTATGGTGGCAAAAGTTATTATGTGTTGGATATAACAGACCCTGATGATCCACAACATATGTTCACAATATCTAATAACGACGCTAATAAAACAGTTAATTATTGGGGGCCTGATGGCACAAAATCAAGCTACCCTTATTTGTCAGCACCTGATCATATTGACTATCAAAAGTTAGGCGATACTTGGTCAAGACCTTCTATTATGCTGCTGCCATATCAGTCAACTGATGGAAAAATAAAACAAAGGTGGACAATGGTATTTGGTGGTGGTTATGGAGGTGGGGCCTCGAGTGGCTTTGGTCCTTATGTGTTTGTTCTTGATTTTGAGCCGGATACAACACTTTCGCCTAACACCTCAGGAGGTAAAATTATTTCAGCTATTCCTATCCCACCAGACCCATCAAGCGATATACCTAATGGAGCCACAGCAAACATGAGCGTCATAACATCAGATGGCACCGCAATGGCAGATTATTACGGTGGTATTGCTTACTTTACAGATCTACAAGGACAGCTTTGGAAATATAACTTGAGTAAAAAGTCTCTTGGTGAAGATAATGATAATTTGTTTGATCTGAATTTAGCTTATCGCGTACAAGGCACGCTCGCTAATGATCGATTTGGATTTAACCAAGTGGCGACAACTATTGTTCAGGATGATAGTGGGGCAAGCAGTTTATTTAATTATTTTGGGACGGGTGATCAATCTCGAATCCAACGCAGAGATTCAACAATCAACAATCGAATATTTGGTATCAGAGATGCTGATTTTCCAAATTATGGCCTTACTCTCACGGGTACTGGAAAAAATGCAGCAACCAGTCAGAATATTGATGATGCAGAATGTGTTACAGATGTATCGCAGAATTGGTATAGCAATACTTATTCAAAAACCACGCTCGTTCCCAGCCCAGGTAAACCAACAGATGATTGGACCAAGATTATTGGTCGAGCAGGTTTGTTTGATAAGAAAATCTATTTTTCAATTTATAGGCCTGAAGCACGTGCCTGCCCTCTTACAGGGAGTAGTCAAATAATTGAGATAAGTGATGGCTGTGGAGGTGTTTCTCAATATAATGTAGGACAAGGTTTGATAACAGCACCGGTTATTGATAATCGAGGAAATATATATGTTGGGGTGAGTAATCTAGCTGAAGGAACTAAAATAGGTGGCGATGGTAGAGATAATATAACTAGAATAGGTGGTGATGCCAAAGAAAGCCCCGAAGGTGTTGATTGGAAGTCATGGCAGGAAATCACTTACTAAGACGAATTTAATTATTGATGATATTTGAATGTTTAAAAATTTACGAAATTTATTAAGAAGAAACAAAGATACCGAACCTGTTCAACAACCTATTGTTGGCATCGATATCTCACATTCTTTTGTAAGAGTTGTTCAGCTTGAAAAAAAGAAAAAAGTTTGGTCATTAGTTAAAGTAAGTTCCAAGGTTCTTGCTAATTCATATGCAAATGAAGATAAAAGAAACGATGCAATTATTACCCAATTAAAGAATATAAAGTTAGAACAAAAAATAAATTTTGATGAAGCTGCCATCTCTCTCCCTGTAAATTCTGCAATTGTTCAAGTAGTACAAATACCTTATCTTGAGGAAGATGAATTGAATGAGGCAGCAGATAATGGCTCGCTTTGGGATACGGCAATTAATTTACCTGGGGAATTTTCTGAGTATTCAATTTTTTGGCAAGCAATAAAAAAAGATAGAGAAAAAAATACACTTTCACTTTTATTTGTTGCTTCACGCATTGAGGAAATCGAAAAAAATTGTGACTTGGTGAGGCAAGCGGGATTTGATCCTCTAGTAGTTGATGTTAGATGTTTTGCACTCCGAAATATACTCAAAACGATGCCAGAAGTTCGTGACATTTCAACCCAAGTATTTGTAGAAATTAGTGGCCGAGAAAATTATGCCGTTTGTATGCACGATGGCCTACCCTTTATATACGATATTTATGTTACAGATGAGGATGCTAAAACTTTAATTGAGGAAGCTGAAAAAACACCTAATGAAGTATTTGCAAGAGTAGCGGCGCAAGTTAGAACAGCAATGACCTCATGTATAAAACAATGCGGTATTCCTAGTTTAGAAAATGTTCAACTTTCTAGTTCATTACCCTTCGCAAAAAAAATATTCAAACAACTCAAATCAGAATTAGTTGAATATAAGGTTGAATTGATGGATCCTTTCTCACATCTAAATGTATCTAGTGATTTGAAAAATACACTTAAGTCGGAAAAAAACAGTTCTTCATTTGCGGTGGCATTAGGACTGGCAACTAGACAACTTGATATTTTTGGTTACTTTAAGTTTGTCACAGCGGTAAGTAATATTAATCTACTGCCAAATAAAAAAGAAAGAGAGAAGAAGGAAAAGAAGAAGATAGAAAATATGGGGTTACTGAAGAAGCTAATGATTATATCGACTCTATTATTAGGGTCATCTTTTGCACTATATATTTTTATGGCAACATCAATGTATAGCATTAATGACACCATTGACATGAAAAACAAGGCAGTAGCTGCTGAGAAAAAATTATCTAAAAAAACAATTCAACTAGCTGAATTAAAGAAATGGACACAATCATCAGGGTTAATTAACTCTAAATTATTAGATTTAAGTTACACGGCAAGCTTTCCTAAGGTCATATATGTTATTGAGATTATTCATCAAAGAAATAAACCCTCATTGCTTGTATTTAGAGCCAAGGACCCAGCAGTATCTGGACAAGTCATTAAGGCACTCAGTAGTGAATTTAAAAACGTGACACTCAAAGAAATTAAGTCACCGAGCAGCAATAGTGATTTAAATACAATATCTATCAATTTCCTTATAAGATGAATATCATAATTAAATTGTATTTGATATGTATAATAAATTGGTGATGAAAATACCAAAAATATTTGTAACATAAAATTATGGCAGAAGAAAAAAACCTATCACAGCTTGACGTAAAAGATATCTTTAGTAAGGTAAATTTTAAATCTATTTTAAGTAATAAATCATATATTTATGTAGCCGCTTCTTTTATTCTTTTTTTTATATTGTCCTATTTGATATATGGGCTTTACGTCAATCAGGATGCATATGAATCACAAAAGCAACGCTTTAATCTGGCATCAAACAAAGCCAATAATGCACAAAAAGAAATTGAAAGTATAAATAGCAAAAATAAAACATATATCAAGCAGCTCTTAAAAGCCTCAAAAACTAAATCAGAATTATCCTCAAAAATTACTAAATTGATTGGTAATTATGGGCTAGAAATAAAGAACATGGATTTAAAAACAAACCAAAATGGTGTTTCACCTAACCCTAAAATGACCTTCGAAGTGAAGGGTAAGTTTTTAAATATCATTCGCTTTAATAGTGAATTAAATAATCTTTTAGCAGCAACTCAGATTAATGAAATAAAAATTACGAAAGCAAGGGAATCAAGCCTATTACTATTGAAAGTGGATATAAATTTTTCACCTCCTCCGGTCAATCCGCTATCAACTAATAGTGAGTTAGAAACCATTTTTAGTAATAAAACTTTTTTAAGCGACAGCTACACCTGGTCAGACCTACCAAAATTTAATCGCAATATAAACAGTTTTAAAAATGTTGGTTTTGTTGATGCTGAGACTGACTCATCTTCTGACTTGCGAGACCCATTTGCTGAGCCAAATAATACACCTAAGGCGTTAAAGAAAAGTAGTGATAACTATGATGAGCTTGATGAGAGCTACTTTCTTTCAGGGATTTTGGTTTCTGATAAAAAACAGTTTTGCATCATCATATCACCCGAAGGTGACTCTAAATATTATGTCGAGGGTGACTATATTACAAAAAATAAGAAGAAAATTATTATTAATAAAATTTTAGCAGATCAAATTTTTGTAGGCAAAAACTTCAATTCAATTAAGGTGGGTGATGAGATTAAATAAAACATCTATTTTAATTATTTTAACTTTATTCTTGAGTGGCTGCTTAACTGAATTTGTTCAGAAGGATGATATTGATAAACCAGCTGATTCGGTTAAAGATGATGTCATGGAAATGAGGGATGATTCTTCCATTACTCCAGAAGATTATGGTTCTGAGGATGATAATGAAAAGACACTTCAGCCAAGAGAGATTTTAAAAATTGCTGGCAAGGAAAGGGGGTTGAAATTTGAGGATCCTTCATGGGAGTTTTATCCAATTACGCTTAATCTTAATGTCGTTCCAATCAGGACATTTTTTAAAATGCTATCAGATTTAACAGGACATAATATTATTGTTGGAGATGAGGTAAATGGGGACATTAGTATTGAGCTAAGAAATGTTGATTGGTATGAAGTCATGGTGATGGTTTTAAAAGAAGAAAATTTAATACATGATGTTAATCCCACTGGAAATGTAATTACAGTTCATACACATGAGTGGGTAGAGGAACAAAGTGCCTCATTTGATACAGCTCTGACTGCAAAAATCAAAGTAATTAATTCACTTGCTACTCTTGAGACAAAAACGACGGCCATATACAAAATTAACTATGCTCAACCTGAGATATTGGCTCAACAACTCGATGATGTAGTAAAGTCACTCGCTGCAGGTGCTGAATCAGATAGTGGTGCTACAGCCTCATTTGTAGTTGATCAAAGAAGTAATTCATTAATTGTTCAAGCGTCCGCCTCCGATATGACGTGGATTAAAGAGACTATCGACACCCTTGATAAACCGACAAAACAAGTCAAAGTGGAAGTGTTTATAGTTGAAGCTACAGATAATTTTGCTGCAGAGCTCGGTACAAGAGTAGGCATCTTTAACAGCGATAAAATGGGTAAGGATGCAGTTACGATGGCAGGGACTTTGGGTGGAGCAATACCAACTGCGGTAGGGGAGATAACGACAGCCACTACCGGAGGTTCAGTTTCCAATAATCCAATTGCTAATCCAACAGGTGCTATTGCAGGTGTGTTATCAGGAAACTCTTTCGACCTAAGAGTTGAGTTGCAAGCAATGCAAACTGAAAATTTAATTAAGATAGTCTCTAACCCAAAAATATTTATTGTTGATAACGAAGAGGCGCTCATTGAAGACGGTACAGAGGTTCCATATAATACGGTAGCTCAAGCTGGATCAACTCCAACCACCGAATTTAAAACTGCTGCACTCACACTCAAAGTGACGCCGCAAATTATTGATGATGGCAATATATACTTAGATGTTGAGGTTAATAAAGACACGCCATTAGCAGGAACAAGCCCTCCTGCGATTTCAACAAAACAACTCAAAACTAAATTGCTGATTAAAGATGGCGGGGTGGCATTGATTGGCGGCATTACACAAACTGAAAAGACTAATGCTGAGGATGGCGTTCCATTCTTAAAAGATCTCCCCGTTATTGGTGCTCTCTTTAAATCCAATAAAAATAAAAATAACAAGAATACTTTATATATTTTTATCGCGCCTGAGGTTATTTAACCTATGGCAAAAGATCAAGTTCAATTTATAAAGGAAGAGCTTGGTGACCTAATAAAAGAATTTGATTTAGTAGAAAAGAAATTATATGAATCTGAATTAGCTAATGCCAAAGATCTAGGTGATTCAATTTACGATGTATTGTTAAAAAAAAATACATTTAAAATTGAAGATTTATTAAGCAAGCTATCAAAAAAATATGCATTAAAATCAGAATTAAATCCTGAACCAATCTTGCCAGAAATTAAAAAATTTCCTTTAAAATATTGTTTACAAAATGCAATTATCCCAATTGGAGATTCGGACAAAGGAATTGAATTTGGTATATGCATTCCTAATTCATTAAATGTGTTAAAAAATCTAAGCATAATGATTGGTAAAAAGACTTCAGCAAAATTTATTCCACCAGATTATATTTTTGAGTCAATTTTACAAAAACATATCCATACTAAAGCAGACGTTTTAAAATCAGACTTGATAGAAGAGGAAAAAACCTCAACGAAAGACAATGACCAATCAAAAGAAATAGACCTTGGGCTAGAGGTGATGGAGAAAAAGTTAGTCCATAAGGATGAGGAGATACTCGACCTTGAGGTGCTTGGCAAAAATGATAAGAAAGAAAAATATGAAGATATTTTAGATATGTCAGAACTCTCAAAAGATACTAGTAAGAGAAAAAAATCTGCAACAAAAACTTCTGAGACAGAACCTCCAGTCATTGAATTGAATTTACTTGATGAAGAAAGGAAAGTTACCAAGCGGAAAAAACTTAAGCTAGTAAAGGAAAATGATGAAAAAGAAAATGATGAAATAGCTTCTGATATCTCTGGTGGGGTTGTTTCTGTTGTTGATCAAATGCTTTCTGAAGCAGTAATGAATGGAACTAGTGATATTCATATTGAGATTTTTAAGGATATTGCTCAAATCAGATTTAGAAGTGGAGGTACGTTACTTGTCCAAAATCAGTACAAATCTTTTATCGCTAAAAATTATAATGCCGTAATTGCCAGGATAAAGATTCTTGCAAATTTAGATATTGCTGAACGAAGGCTTCCACAAGACGGCAAGATATCCTACATTGCCAAAGATGACACAGAAGTCGATTTTCGAATATCAATTCTCCCAACAAGCTTGGGTGAACGAGTTGTTATAAGAATATTAAATTCCTCATCCCTCGCTGTAACAATCAGCGCCATTGGTTTTACAAAAAAACAGGAAAAAGAATTTACCTCTGCTATTTCTGTACCACAAGGTATGGTCTTAGTTACAGGACCAACCGGTAGTGGTAAATCGACAACGCTCTATGGAGCTATGAACTTCCTCAACGAACCAGACGTTAATATCCTTACTGCAGAGGATCCAGTAGAATATACAATGGCAGGCATTTCTCAAGTTCAGATTAGAGAGGAAATCGGCTTAACATTTGCCAATGCACTGAGATCTTTTTTAAGGCAAGATCCAGAAATAATACTGGTTGGAGAGATTCGTGACAGTGAAACTGCAGATATAGCATCAAAAGCAGCGTTAACAGGACACTTGGTATTAAGCACGCTACACACAAACAGTGCAGTGGGGGCTATCAGTAGATTAATTAATATGGGCTTGCCTGCTTATCTCGTATCGAGCGCATTGAGCGCTATTGTTGCACAAAGGTTAGTTAGGGTTAATTGTGAAAATTGTAAAATACAAATAGATAAAGATAACTCTGAAATAAAAGATTTCATCGATTCATTCAATATAAACCCCTCAGCAAAACTTATGAAAGGTGAAGGTTGCAAAGAGTGCAATCAAACAGGCTACAAGGGAAGGAAGGGGGTGCATGAAATTTTAACAATTTCACCCGAGATCGAAGCAGCAATTACTGAAAATAAATCAGATCAAGAAATACTTGAAATTGCTAAAAAAAATTCATTTGTGAGCCTAGCTGAATCATCGGTGAGATTTGTTGAAGACGGAACATTATCAGTTGAAGAATATTTGCGTGTAATTCCTCAGAATGATTAATCATAAAAAAATAGCCCAATGAAATTCAAATGGAAAGGCTTAAAATTAAACGCCTTCGTTGAAGGTGTTATTGAGTCAGAAAATAAAGATGAGGCTATGTTTGCGCTAAAAAAAGATGGGGTGATAGTAACTTTAATAAGTAACCCAAATCCAAAAGAAGAGAAAAAGAAAAAAATAAAGAAAGTAATAAAAGCTTCATCAAAAGTCAAAATTAAAGATCAGGAACTATTGTTATTCACAAGAAAATTATCCACCATGATGAAGGCCGGGCTTGCAATACTGCCAGCCCTCAAAATGTTAGAGCAACAGTCAGAAAATCCAAAGTTTACCCCAATCATTGATGATTTATTACAAAAGATTAATGCAGGTATTACATTATCCGAAGCATTTAATTCATACCCAAATCTCTTTGATGTGGTTTATGTAAACTTGATAAAAGCAGGGGAGGCTAGTGGTAATTTGGACACCTTCTTAGAAAGAATCTGTATCAATTTGGAAAAAACAATAAGGATCAAAAAAGCAATAAAAAGCGCAATGATGTATCCAATAATCCTTCTCATTGTTGCTATATCGGTAGTCGGTATTATGATGATTTTTGTGGTACCCGTATTTGTTGAAATCTTTGGCAATGCAAATATTGAGTTACCAGGGTCAACAAAATTAGTGATGGCCATCAGTGACTTCTTACGAAGTTGGATGGCTCCTATTATAGTTATTTCAGCCTACGCGATACTTAAAGTTATAAAAATCATTATCAGTAAAAATGATAAGCTCCAACAAGCGTACGATAAAAAATTAATGACACTCCCTCTTGTTGGAAATTTAATTAGAGATGCAATTATGGCGAGGTTTTCAATGGTTTTAGCTAACCTAATAGCTGGTGGGGTAAATTTAATTGAGGCGACAGAGATAACAAAAAACTCAATTGCAAATACAAAAATAAAAGCATCTATTGAAAAAGTAAAAAGAGAAATATTTTCTGGTAGACCTTTCTCAGTCGCTTTGAGAGAAACGAAAGACTTTCCAGAAACAATGTGCGGTTTCATAGAGGTAGGTGAGGAAACCGGGAAGCTGAATGATATGCTAACTACAGTTTCATTGTATTACGAGGGGGAATTTGATTCATCAGTTGAAGCATTTTCTTCAATGCTTGAGCCAATTATGATTGTCTTTTTAGGTGTTGTGATTGGCTTTATTCTTGTAGCGATGTATCAACCCATATTCTTAATGGGTAGTGCCGCATGATAAAGGTTATTTTTTTTTAATATTTTTTCCCTTTTCATCCAATGCAGATTCTCTTTATGAGTATTATTCGAAAAATCAGAGGGTTTCTTACACAAAACTTAGCTCTAATTTAAATAAAAGTATTGGTAACTTTTATAACTTAGATTTAATTATTTCCTCAACACCCTCAATAAAGTTTTATATTAATATTCTTAACCAAGAAAATATCCCGATAGATCTTGCAGTTATTCCATTAATGGAGAGTGGAAATAATCCGCAGGCAAAGTCACCTAAAGATGCTTTAGGTCTATGGCAATTTATACCCGCGACAGCAAAAGAATGGGGATTATTAAATAATATTAATAATGACGAAAGAAAGAATGTGATTAAATCAACAAAAACGGCAATTAAATATCTTAAATATTTACATAATCAACTAAATGACTGGAACCTTGCTTTAGCTGCCTATAACTGGGGTATTGGTAATGTCAAAAAATCGTTAAAAAAAGGATTGGTTAAAAATAAAATAATTAATTTAGATTTATTACCAAGGGAGACTCGAAAATATTTATTAGCATTTCATCACCTAAACAGACTGATAAAAACTAATTATAGAAGAACTATTCTCAACAAATTTCCCAATGAAAATTATCTAGAAATTATTGAGCAAAAAACTTTAAGTAAATATATGATTGAAAATAATTTATCTTATATAAACCCAAATGTTTTACTCCATATCAATGGGTTTGATGTAACAAAAGATATAGAAGAAAATAAAAGCATACTTGTTCCTACAAAAGTTTTTGAAGAATTTTTTTCACTTAATAATACTCAATATACATATAATAAATTAAATACAAATAATAGTATTACCTGTGGTCAGAGATTTTACAAAGCAAGGTTACAAGATACTTTGATTAAAGTGGCAAAGAAGTTTAATTTAAAGCTTGATTCAATTCGCGAAATGAATCCTAAGGTAAAGTTTGTTAGGCCGGGAATGAACCTAAAAGTTTGTAGATGATTTTATTATAAAACTACTCTAAATTTTGGACTCAATAACGTCCCACTTGACTAAATTCCCACATTAACCATTGATTAAAGTGTTACTAAAACAATAGGTTAGGGTAGTTATCAGGGGATAGAGCATCCCCCTCCTCAGGGGAGGGTCGCACATTCGAATCGTGCCGAGGGCACTACTTCAATTTAATCTCTAGTGAAGGTTTTTGACTTAGAATCGACTAATGAATCCGAAGTCGACTGTGAGGTTTTGGATGTCATCACTACTTCAGCCATACTTCGTATCCACTGATTTTAAATACTGAACTTTAGAAGTTTATTTTACTCCTAACTGTTCTTATGATATTTAACAACACGTTAAATATTTCTTGTGAAACATTTAACTTCACTAACAGTACTTTAATTCAAAGGATTTAAATATGAAAAGAACTATTATCGTTTTTGCATTATCTCTATGTTTTGCAACGTCTGTTTTTGCTAAAGATATTGTTGATACAGCTGTTGCTAATGGCAATTTTAAAACATTGGTTACAGCTCTTACCGCAGCAGGTCTTGTTGACACACTTAAAGGACCAGGTCCTTTTACCGTTTTTGCACCTACGGATGAAGCGTTTGCTAAAATTCCTGAAGCAGATTTAAAAGCACTTCTAAAAGACAAGGCACAATTAAGTGCAGTATTAACTTATCATGTGGTTGCTGGAAAAGTTATGGCTACAGATGTTAAAACCGGAAAAGTTAAAACAGTTCAAGGTTCCGAACTTAATATCTCCGTCAATACTACAAAAAAACCTTACAGTGAGAGTGTTGTTACTGTAAAAGTAGATAATTCAACTGTTATAATAACTGATATTGTTGCAGATAATGGTGTCATTCATGTAATAGATACAGTAGTCATACCTAAATAACTAATTAGTAATATTTAACATTGTAATAAAGGTTTAATTAATTGTATTTTCAAGCTAATTATTTATTTACACCTTAAGTTTTAATCAGAAAGCCCAGCAATATTGCTGGGCTTTTTTTAACACACCCTTTTATCGTTCCTAATACTTCTTCTATCAATATACTCTCTAAAATGGTTAAATAACTATGTAAATATTCAAAAAAAATGGAATAACTATGGAAGATAAACGTTGTTGTGGAAGTGGGACTTGTATAATAAATTCTGAAGATGTTTGTTGGTGCGGACAAAGGTGGGATGGTGAAAAAATGATTTCAGCAAATTCAGACATCAAAAAAACCGAAGATTTTGAAAAAAAAGAGTTACCAAAATAATGGCTTTTATTAATTACTGAGGATATAGATTATGGAATATCTGTCTGCAGAATTTTTAGGGATACCAAAAGTTATTTGGAAAGGCATATTATTTCTTATAGTGTGTATTGCTATTTACTATGGCTGGAAAAAAAATAAAGATGATGTTTGATTAGGAGATATATGAATCGGTTTAAAAGGATAATTAATCTTGTATATGCAGTTTGTGGAATCCTTGCAATGTATATCATTGCGCTTACGCTAATGGGAAACAGTGTTTTTTTATTCATGGCACAAGTGGCTGAAGCAGTACGATCTGTATTTATAGTATTTGGAGTAATCTCTGTGGTTGTAGCAATTATTAATTTTTCATTATTTAAGAAATTAACTCTCTGGAATAAATAGAGACTAGTATGGATTCATCAAGGATATATATTGCAGCCTTCATTATATTGATTGCCATATTTATTTTGATAAGTGTCCTCGCTTTCTTGCAACAAAGAAAAAAGAATAAGATTGGATAGACAGAGATTTAGAGAGAAGAAAGTGAGAGGAGTGATATGAAAGCTTGCCCAAAATGTAAATCTAATATGATTATTGATATTGTCTATGGGTTTCCTTCTGAAGAAATGTCTGAAGAAGCTGATAGTAATAAAATTTCTTTAGGAGGTTGTTCTATAGATTCAGGTAACCCTGCATTTAAGTGTAAGTCCTGTGAGGAAGAATTTGGAGGTTTGGATAAATTCCTCAATGACGAATTTATTAATGATGACTTGTAGCTAAAAATATGAAAAAAATATCTATTAATGGCTTTATTATTAATTCCTAATTTAGTTTTAGCTGACTGATGAGGCACTAATAAATCCGAAGTCAACGGTGCGGTTTTGGTTGCCAAATTAACTATATATGCTAACTATTAAGCAACGAAAGATAACTTTTTTGCAACTAGACTTAAATAAATAGTGGGATTATAAAAGCAAAAAGAAGTCCAACAATAAAAATTCCTACCGATGTAAAGTAAACAATCATCGATACTCTCCGAGTTTGCATACAAGTATATGCTTTTTTTTTATCTGCAGGACAAGGTAGACCTCTTAAGTGGAATTGAAGAATTCCAGCAATTATAAGCATTATAAAGGCACCAGTAAATATTGGAATTTTATAAATGGAAAGGATAACTAATTGGGGAAATACTGCAATAAAAGAGCTTAATGCCGCACCTGCTCCCAATGAGACCAAGAAGGCAGGTAATGCACAACAAATAATCGTCCCACTACTAGTAAATAAAGATAAGTAAGTTACTAGCTTATTTGACTTAATTAAATCTTTGTCTTTAGTTAGCGCCATACTTTTCTCTGATTTCACTTACAGAGTCAGAAACGATCTCAATCTTTTGAATGTCGTATCCAGCATCTGTAATGATGGTTGTAATATATTTTTCGTCAATACTTTTACCATCTCTTGACTCTATCACGACAAAGTAATTTTCTAAATTAACAAAAACATCCTTAATATTCTCATCTGAGCTAAAGCTTTTTTCTATACCTTGAGCGCAAAAGGCACAAACCATACCAAGAACTTCAATGCGTTGAGTCTGAGCATAAATATTCATACTTAAAAATAAGGTTACTAGTAATAATTTTTTTTTAAACATATATTTTCCTAAAATGTATACATTAAGTGAAAAGATGGATCTCCATCTAAGTTAACTCCCACCTCTCCAAATAAAGATTTGTTTATGAATCTTAAGGTTGGTGTGTATTCGGTTTTACTATCCACGGTTTTGGTTTTTCTTGTTTTTAAAAGAATCCAGGGTTGTGTTTCGTTATAAGTTGTCTCATAAAATGAAAATCCTCCTTCAATTTTAGTCGTATCATAATTTTGATTACCAACCCTCATGATTTGATGTGAAATTAAACTAAACACTCTTTTAGTTTCGTAATCAAATTGTAAAGTTGGGCTTAAAAACAAATAATCGTCATCCTTTATATTTTTTTTTACATTTACCATCCCGGCGCTAGTAAAAAGCCATAAATTTGTTTGAGAGTTAATTTTATTTACTCTCATTAATCTTCTTAAATAAAAAAATTCACCTGCTTTAAGCTTATAAGAATCTCCCTTATTTTCATTAATGTTAATTCCGAAAGAGTCTTTTGAGGAAATTGCATAACTTGATTCTAAATAGGAATAATTTTTGCTTATAGTTGTCATACTTGTAACTGAATCCTTAAAGCTCATAGGGGCAGCATAAATTATTGTTTTATGACTTATTAAAAGTGTAATTAAAAATAAAATACCCTTATTCATACTTATTTAATTTATCGTTTGTACAAAAGTGATAGTTCTTTAATTTTTTTTGCTTGAGCAATTTTGTCTTTTGACTGAAATGCTTCTAAAACACAACTCTCCAGGTGTTTTTCAAGCATGATAATTTCTAATGATTGGCAAGCCGAGCTTACTGCTTTTAATTGGGTAATGATTTCAGGGCAATATCTTTTCTCTTCAATCATTTTTTTTATTCCATTTAGCTGCCCAGAAATTTTATTTATTCTTGGAATATGCTTTTCGTAATTTGGATGCTCTTCGTTACAACATTTTTCCATAATAATTCTCCTTATTTTAATTATTATACTATATACCCCTATATGGTATATAGCTACTCAAATAAACATCATTATTTATTCTAAAAACTAAAAAAAATCAGGATGAGTAAAATCAAATACAGGTTCAGATGGAAGGTTTACCTATATTGATTTAACTGAAAAAGGAAATAAGGTTTTAAGTAACGTATTTCCTCATTGGAGCAAAGCTCAAGATCAAGTGAAATACTAGGTGAGGAATTAGATTCATTCCGAAAAAATTTAAAGAATATAAATACAAATCTGATTTAATCTAATACACTAAAATACTCATCAACCATTGATTAAAGTGTAACTAAAATAATAATTAATGATATCTATGATGCAATAATTTTTTTTAAAAATAGAATAATTTCATTTGACTCATATAGCCATTCAGTTTTAGCATTTGTTTTTTCTATTTTTAAGCATGGTACCTTATGCTTGCCTCCATCATTGACTAATTCAGATTTAAAAATCTCATTATTTTTTGCATCCCTTAGGTTGATTTTAAGATTATTTTTCCTTATAAATCTTCTGACTTTTACGCAAAATGGACAGGCATCAAATTGATAGATAGTTAAACCTTTTGTTTTCTTGTCCAGCTTGTATTGATTAGTATTTTCTCTCTGTATAGGCTTTGGTAGTGTTATTGCATTTATAAATAGTATTACTTTTCCTACAAACCATCTTAGTAATCGCATATTGTTTTACTTAGTTATTATTGGGTGCTGATTTTAACATTTAACAAAAGATCTTCATACAAATGTAAACCTGAACTTTATTTATAGCAAAAAGATTTATCTGGGTTCATATGAGGTCAACACTCCAAGAAACATGAGTTATGCTAAATATTCATATGATGTTGGCCTCCTCTAAAGAGAGAGTAAAACGTTCGAATCATACTGCGGGCTTCACTTCTAACTATTAAAGATTTTAAAGAGAGTAGTGTATAATGTCGCCTGGCCTAGCTTATTGCTAACATCTCCAATTAGGTTTTCTAAATCTAATAAAAGGCCTCAAAATAAGACGTCCTAGCATTCTCTCGTACTTGATAGATTTACCAAACTTATTGTCTTTGGCTGGACTCGGTTGTTCAACTAGTGCCATTTACTTTAGTATTTTAGGTGTATATGAAGCAGCAATGATTGGTATGATTTGGGCTGTAGCGTTTGATTGGTTAGATGGTATTGTCGCAAGAAAAATAAAAAATCGATCGAAGAGTAGCTCTTCTTTTGGGGGGCAGCTTGACGTTTTGATAGATATTGTTAGCTATGGAGTCGCTCCATCAATACTTTTATTAAGCTATGGTGAATATGGTCCGGTATTTCTTGTTGGTGCTTTTATTATTCTTTCTGCAACCGCACTAAGATTAAGTTACTTTAGTACATTTGGTCTTTTCAACGGAAGTAGATACATAGGCTTAGCTATGGATAACAACAATATAGTGCTTGTTTTTATTTTTTTATTCGAAGGATTTTTTAATACAGAGGTATTCAGTGTTATTTTATATGTTAGTGCCCTTAGTCTCTCCGTCTTAAATGTATCCCAAATAAAGACTCCTAAGCTCTCAGGTAACGTAATCAATGTATATCTTCTTTCGACCTATACTTTTTTGATTAGTGTTATTTACGGATGGAAGCTTTTTGCATGATAGTCGGAAGCTATACTAATAGGAGTAAAAAAACACAATGCTTGTCTACACGGTAGGTACTTTTGATTTGCTTCATGTAGGCCATCTTGCCTTATTGGAGTATTGCAGTACGTTAGGTGATGTTGCTGTTGGAGTCGCGTCTGATAGCGTGGTAAATTCTTATAAACCAAACATTCCAATTATATTATTAGAACATCGGATTGAGATGTTAAGAGCATTAAGCTGTGTAAGTATTGTTCGTCCATATTATGAGCTTGAATACGTTACGGCATGCAAAGAATTGAATCCAGATATTTTCATCATTGGAGAAGATTGGGGAAGGGATAAGCATAATATCGATGTAGAAAATTATTTAAAGTCACGAGGAAAAGAGATAATTAAAGTTAGCTATAATCCAAAAACATCGTCAACAAAAATAAAGCAAACCGTTATAACTCAGTTGGAAGAAAGTGGACATCACTATGAACCAATTCTTCAAATATCATAAAGTGAAATGTACTAAAAATAAAAGTTAGAATTGACTTATATACTCGAATTAGACCGTCATTTATTCAGGAGTATATTTATCAAGGCAAGCTAACTTTTTGTCAAACAAAAAAACACAACACAACACAACACTTGAACCATCTTCACTTAATGAAGCTAATTATATTAATATTACTTGTGTTTTTAAATATCATTTGAAAGAATAGAGATAAATCAAAGAGTAGATAGGATGAAGTGCAATAGACCTTCATGCTACATAATTACAGTAGGATAATTTATGAAAAAACTATTTTTATTAATTTTATTAGTACCACTAATTTCTTGTTCTGACCATCAAACAAATAATAGTTGGGGGAGTTATGCAACAAATAAAGAGACTCAAAAACAAGAGTTTTGGTTTACATCCTATAAGACAAGAGGTGAATGCGAAGCAGATATGTATTGGCAGCTTGAAGGCGAGGAGGATGATAGTAAAAAAAGAATTTCTAATTGGCATAAGAAGCCATATGGCTGCCATTTTATGTCAAATAACAAATGGCTTTCTATGTACTATTATTTAATTTATAAGGATGAAAATCTGGGTTGTTTATGGGAATCAAGTAATCCAAATGTGCAGATAAAGTATTCAGTAACTCTTAAAAGCTTTAAGAACGTGCTCGAGCAAGGGAGATGTATTTTAGGTGATTAAATGAAAAAACTCTTACTGTTATTATTAACGATACCTATACTGGGTCAGAGTAAAGAAATTTTTATGAATGACCAAGGCCTAGAGATTCAATACGATAAGCCGTCTATTTCATGCTTTTATGATAAAGAGGCCTATGAAGGATATTTAAACACCTGCTTAATGCTGCCTAATTATGAAACTTGTGCACAAACAAAATATGAAAATTATATTTGTGGTGATAAGAGTATGGTTGAGAAATTAGAGAAAAAAAGCAAAGGAAGCTGAGTAGGCATGAGGAGTTATTTAATCAGTCTGCTTATTGTCTTTGGCGTTCTATTTGGAATTTGGTCATTAATTGATTGGCACGCCTTTGCAGTTTGGTATGACTCTTTAGGTTAAATATAATTAAATAAAAAAAGGCATAAATTTTTATGAAATACTTAATACTTATTTGCTTTATTATTGCGATCGCTACATGTGCCATGGCTAGTGATACAAACCCAGAGTTTTACGAGCCAAGCGAGTCAAATAACTACCAAGGCAGGTTAGTGTATGACTCTAGTAAAGAAGATTATCCGATAGATAAAATGATAAAAGTATGTGAACCTTATACAGGGATAGATACAGCACAAACAAAATGTAAACAACAAAGTCAGCAATCAATGGTTATCTGTGAATATAAATGTAGCTTATATTGGTCAGCCAAAAGTAATAAATCACCTTAAGTATTTTCGCGTTCTAGGCCTCCAATGTTTGATTGGTGCAGAGGGTATTGGCTTAGATGAATGGTTAGAGGAAAATCCTCAATATCAGGTAGAATGTCATTATGAAAAAATTATTACTTATAGCATTAACAATTCCAAACTTTGTTTTGGCCGAAGATTTTAAATTGGTATGTGAGGGAGAGGAGAGCACTTTTAGAAATGATGTGCTGGAAAATACCTCCAAAGCCACAAAATCTCTTCAAGTTAAGGATGATTCTATCGTTATAGATTCTATGACCTATAAAAGCAAAAAATTTGATTATGGTGCTATAAAGGGCTCATCAAAATATGTCAAAGACGATGCTCAGATCATTATTGAAACCACTCAGGTTAGCAATGAATGCGATACAGCTTTATTAAGCGTTAAATTGAATCGCTCTTCAGGCATGATTGAATCCACTTCTAAAAGAATTGGGGCTTGTGATGGGAGTAGCTTTACCACTTCATCAAAATTTATAGGTAATTGTAAGTAACAAGTAAGCATAAAAATACTGCCAAATTTAGCACATCACTTTTATTTGTTTTTTGAATTCTAAATAATCATATGAAAAAAATGAGTCAGATTTTGTTGCTAGCTCTATCTTTAGTTTTAATGAACAAAGCCAGTAGCGTTGAAACAAAATTATCACCTCAAGGTTCAGATAAATATAATGTATATATCAAAGGTGATGCTCAATCTAATGAAAAAAAATTAAGAGACATTTTTCAAAGTAAAGTTAATGAGATTTGCGGAACTCGTTTCGAAATAATAAGCATTAAAATGGATCAAATAAATAAAGTGGGGTCCAAAAAAAATGTATTAAATGGTATTTTTAAATGCTTTGTAAATAGTCAAATGTAAAAAAACCCTCATTAAAATCAATGAGGGTTTTTTTGTATATTCCTATAGCGTAAAGACTACATAAATATTTTAAAACTACTGAGCTGAAATTTTATAAATTTCACCTTCATCAGTACTTGCATAAAGAGCACTATCAGGACCCATTTCTAGACCACGAAATCTCTTTGAAACGCCAACTGGCATATGGATAACGCTTTTTACTGATTCTCCATCTTTCGAAAGATCAACAATATCAATACGCATTCCACCAGGTGTACCACCAAAACCAATACCCATGATTCCAGTCGCTAGACGATTTTCATAGATACCCCAGTTTTTGCCTGTTAAGAATGCAGCAGAACCAGTACCTTGAGAGTAACCGTTATTGTTCCAAGCTGGATCCATTAAGTCTGCAAAGCGAGTATCACTCATTGGAGTATATGCTGCACGAACTGCCGGTGTCATACCTTCCATTTGATTAGGCTCATACCCACAATACATGTCTGGACAAGCACCTCTTCCAGCTCTTTTTTCATGTGGATCCCAACCACCATTACCACCATTTTTCAATGCTGTAATTTCATCGTTGTGCCAAGGTCCATGTTCTGCAACAAATACTTGACCATCAACTGGACGGAAATCAATGCCTTGAACATTTCTGTGACCATATGTGTAAAAGCGTTGATCAGCTTTAAGTTTGTTTTTTGGATGTCCTTTACCATCAACATCAATTCTTAAAACAACACCACAAACTAATGAATTGTCTTGAGGACATACACCTCTATGACGATCGCCTGTACCTACCCAAAGATATCCTTCTGGGCCAAACGCCATTCTTCCACCATTATGTGCACCCGGACCACCAAAAGGTTGGTTAGATTCAAATGGTTTATATTGAATGTCTTTTACAATATCAGTACGATCTGAGACTTTTGTTAGATCTTTATTAACTTTGAATTTCATGACAATGTTTCCATCACACTTTTCAAAGTTAGTTTTACAGCCAGATGCATGATATTTTTTAGATGTTGAATATAGATACAACATACGATTTTTTTTGAAGTTAGGATCTAAGACAACACCTAACATTCCAGCCTGCCCTTCACAAAAAAGATCATTGCCAGCACTTTTATAGCCTTTAGAACCTTTCATACCATAAAGTGCATTGATTTTTCCAGACGCTGTTTTAACTGAAAGACCTTTACATTTTTCAGTGTAAAACATTGAGCCATCAGCAGTAAATGCCATGTCCCATGGATTTTCTAAACCAGACATGACGACCATTGATCCAATTTTAGGAACTTTCATTCCTTTCGATCCGTGATCACCGTGACCATCAGCATAGACTGTTGTAGCTGTAAACGATACAGCAGCAACTAAAGCTGAAAAACCTAAGCTAAACTTTCTTAGCATATTCATAATACCTTTCTCCTAGTTATTAACATTATATTTTGCATCCTTTAAATATGCTGCTAAATCTGCAATTTCTTCATCAGTTAAAGGTTTTGCCATCATAATCATTAACCCTGAATTCGGACCGATCTTAGTACCCGATCGATAAGTCTCAAGTTTGTCTGTTATGTATGGGATTTCTTTACCTGAAATTTTTGGATAACTAGCTGCTCCTTTACCTGCAGGACCATGACAATTAATACACGTTTTATCGTAACGAATTTTACCAGCCTCCACATTGCCTGCTAAAACCTGGAAACTTGATAAATAAAATAAAATGCCAATAAAGCTAGTAATACTAAAATTTTTCAATTGCTGTTACCTAACAAAATTAATAAAAAATACAAACTCAAAATTACAATCTTAAAGTTTTATATAAGATTTAAATAATAATATACACAATTAATTTACTTTGGATAGTAAGTATTTTCATTAATTTTAAAAAAAAAACTATCAAGTCTATTATTCTTAATCACCAATAAAGCCGCCACTCTGATGCTGCCATAAATCATAGTAAAGACCTTTCTTCCTAAGAAGTATATTGTGGCTTCCATCTTCAATAATTTTTCCATTATCTATAACAATCAGTCTGTCCATTGCGGCAATGGTCGACAATCGGTGTGCTATAGCAATAACTGTCTTTTTCTTCATAAGAATGTCCAAACTTTCTTGAATAATCACTTCTACGCTTGAATCTAATGCACTTGTTGCTTCATCAAGAAGTAATATGGGGGCATTCTTGAGAATCACTCTTGCAATGGCAATTCTTTGTTTTTGGCCACCAGAAAGCTTGATTCCTCTTTCGCCAACTAACGATTTATAACCAATATTTCCATATTGATCTTTGAGGCTCATAATAAATTCATGCGCCTGTGCTTTTTTAGCAGCTGCGATTATTTCATTATCTGTTGAGCTTGGTTTGCTGTAGCCAATATTATCTTCAATCGATCGATGAAGTAATGACGTGTCTTGAGTGACCATTGCAATATTAGATCTTAAGCTGTCTTGTGTTATTGAATTAATATTTTTATTATCAATTAATATTTCACCCTTATCTAGCTCATAAAATCTAAGTAATAAATTTACCAAGGATGACTTTCCAGCACCTGATCTGCCAACTATACCAACCCGCTCACCATTCTTTATTGTTAAATTAAAATCAGCAAAAAAACTATCATCTGCATGATATGAAAAATAAACATTGTTGAATGAAATAGATGCTTTTTTTATATTAATAGCTTTGGCATCGGGCTTGTCATTAACTATTTGTTTTTTTGAGAGCATATTGAGGCCATCTTGACCAATACCTATTTGTTCATAGAGTGATGACATTTCCCACATCACCCAATGTGATATGCCATTCAATCTGAGCGACATAGCACAGGCAGCAGCAACAACACCAATAGCGATTTCGTTATTTGACCATAAAAAAATAGCCGTTCCAGTCGTTGCTAAAATTAAAAACATGCTCAAAAAATGATTAATAATTTGTATAGCTGTAATCTTACGCATTTGCAGTGTGACGGTATGAAGGAAATCCATCATGGAGTCTTTGGCATATTGTGACTCTCGACCTGCATGAGAGAAAAGTTTAACTGTGCTTATATTGGTATACGCATCTGTTATGCGGCCAGTCATCATGGATCGAGCATCCGCTTGATTTTTTGAGAGCTTTGCGAGTTTTGGAATAAAATAAAAAAGACATATCACGTAAGTAGTCAACCATATTAGAAAAGGAAAATACAATAAGGTATTTAAGCTTCCGACTAAAATAATCATGGTAGCGATGTAAACGATTACAAAAACTAAAATATCGGATAATATAAACCACATATCCCTTAAAGCAATTGTCGTCTGCATTACTTTGGCAGCAATTCTGCCAGAGAACTCATTGTTATAAAAATTGATACTTTGATTTAATAAGAGTCGATGAAAATTCCATCTCAACCTCATTGGAAATGTACCCGCGAGTGTTTGGTGTTTTACCATAGTCCTTAGGGCAACAAAAAGGGTGCTACTAATTATGATTGCAGCAATTATAAAAAGAAAAGTCATGTGATCATTAAAAAATTGGCTAGGACCACTTGCTACCATGAGGTCAATTAATTTACCTAAAACAGCATAAAGAATAGCTTCAAAACTTGCTATAACTGCAGTTAAGAGGGCCATTAAGCCAACATAAATTTTTATATCTTTAATACATAGCCAAGCAAACTTTAATAAAGACTTCGGGGGAGTCTCTATCAGCTCTTTTGGAAAAGGGTTGACTAAATTTTCAAACCATTGAAACATATAGATCTAGATCTCCTTTATAAATTAAAGCCAGAGCGGATTGTAATTTTTTAACTGAACTCAAATTACTTAAATAATCTTTAAGCATACTGAATAAATTTTTCTCAACGAAAAGGTTTTGCTCTCTAACTAAGTTTTTTTAAGACATGAAAGTATTGCAATAGTAAACATAATAGGAATACCCATCTCTCCAACTTCCTCAATAATTAGTACAATTCTCTTTCCCGATTGCGATAAATCAATACCAAACTTCCTTTCTGCACCATCAATAGTCTTTGTAACAATTACGAGAATAATGCTGGCTAAAACAGCAAGCTGGCTTTGTTTTAAGTCTTTAATACCCTTAATAAAACTATTTTTTTCTCTAAATACGATCGAAGCTAATATAACTAAAATAAAAATGAGCACACCAATTGATATCAATAGCTCATGCATTCCAACTAGATCAGAAAAATATTGCTTCGACTTTAAAACTCCATGGGTAAAGTGTGCTTTATCATAATCAAGCTCACGGAGCGCAAAAAGAATAATGAGAGCTGAAAAGTACCATTTCGATAGTATTTTGTGCCATGGCCAGGAAACAAAAATAAGAATTAAGCAGACGAAATATCCATAGACGGTTGAGCTTTCAAATAAGCCTCCCTCGATAAGTAATTTTTTTTGGGTATCAATATTTATCCAGGGAAGTATTGCCATAATACAAACAAGAAAAATTATGGCTAGCAAAAGCAAAGAAAAATTTTGGCGATCCGGATTTTTATTTACTTTACTCATCAAGATGTAATCATATCCTAAGTAGATAAAAAAAAAGGGGATAAATATCCCCTTTAAATATAACGATTAAATTATTAGTCATCAGAACCAATATCGTACAATTCCATCTCTACCTCTAATATTTCACCCGTCACAGCATCAACTTCCACTTCGTACTCATGACCTTTTTTGGCAACATAAATATCAAATTCGTATGCAGGGTTTCCATTTTCTATTGAGTATTCACGGTCAACTACCTTGCCATTATATTTTTCTAAGGCTATTTTTTCTGCCTCAGCTTCAGAGATTTTAGCTGCGTTGGTAAACTTTTTATCACCCTTTTTGTACTCAATTTCAAAATCATGCAATGTATGCTTTTTTGCATCACACTCAACCTCTATTTCATTACCATCCTTTGTCATGATATCGAATTCATAAATAAGACGATCATTTTCAATTTCAGATTCCATAGATAGCACATGCCCTGGATACTTTTCTACTGCATTCATGTAGCATTTGTCTATGTCGGTTAATTCAACTTTTTTATGGTGCTCTGCGTGAGCATATGTGGCAGTAATTAACGATAAAACCAATAATGTTCTTTTCATTTTAAAATCTCACCCTAATACATAATCAACTTAGTGTAGTGATTTAGACTTTAGTTCCAACAAATATTTTATATCTATTTAACCTTCACATGCCTTGAGAGTATTTTTGAATTATAAGATTTAACTTGAGAGCTTTTCTTCCAATGCCATAAAAGATTTTTTGAATATTTTGTTCTCTCAAAAAAATCATAGGTGGGAGTTGGGTATGAGCTTTGGCCTTTAGAGAATAAATCCAAATTATTATCAGGTAACCCTAAAATATATTCTTTGTCTTGATCACAAAGCTCGTCAACCCAATTTTTAATAAACGTTGTTTCTGGATCATGATCCAGTAATTGTTTTATGGGGTTATAAACTCTTATGGTATTAATTCCAGTTACTCCTGCCTGCATTTGAATTTGTGGGTAATGAATGCCAGGCTCAAAATCTAAAAATAGGGTGGCTAGATGCCTTGCTACTAATTTCCAATGAATCAAATAATAATGGCAGGCAAAACTTACGACCATTGCTCGCATCCTAAAATTAAGATACCCCGTTTTTTTTAAAGCACGCATTGAAGCATCAATTAGAGGATAGCCAGTTTCCCCATTAGCCCATGCCAAAAAATCTTGATGGTCTAAATTAATTACTTTGTAAGGAAAGTTTTCATAACCTCTATTTATAGGTAAATCTTCAATTTCTATTTCACTCTCATATTTTTGAATAAAATGACAATGCCAATGAAGCCTTGAGGACAGTGCTGCCATTGACCTTCTCCACCCAGGCTTATTCCATGATTTTAATAGTGTTTGATATACCTCCCTCATGCTCAAGTTTCCATAGGCAATATAGGGAGATAGTCGGCTACAGCTTATTCTGCTTTTATCGGGCTTGGAGATGTACTTAAAGTAATCTTGACCACGGGTTTCAAAAAAATCATGCATCTCTTTCTGTGCAGGAAGAAAGCCTCCCGTTTGATGATTAACGTCATTGGTGAGTTGTGGAGTTTCAGATTGTGCAAAGGGGTGAAAAATAATATTGGCTTTAGCTAGATTGATAGGCTTAATTTCTTCACGCATCACCTTATTCCATTGCTTTTCCCAGGTTTTTCTATTATTTAAACCACGTATTACAGCATTGGTTTGATATTCATGCCATTGAATTTTATTAGCATTAAAAAAAATTTGTAATTTTTTATCCCGCTCAAAGGTTAGCTTAAGGCCAGTTTCTTCGTGGCTGAAGATGTTTGCTACGGCATATTTATTTATAAGCTCCGAAAAAATATGATCTGCCTCCCCATAGGCGATGGAAAGTTGTTTTTTTTGTTTGGCTAATATTTTTTCTATATCTGAAAGTGACTGCTGAATGAACCGCCAATGTCGCTTATCAGTATGACCATCATTCATAAGCGAAGGCTCAAATATATAGAGCAATAAAAATTGCTCATCCCTACAAGTTGCTGCATGCAACGGGGCGTGGTCTGTTAGACGCAAATCTCTTTTAAGCCAGACGATATTGGTTTTTGGTTTCATTGGGATTTTAAAAGCCTTGGGTTTAAATGCTATTTTTGTTTATCAACAATCTGGCAATGTGACAAATTTTTAAAGCGATAGTTTGCAAATAGCCTATAAAAAATACAAGCAAATTGATAAATAATAGGGAGCCTGACAAATAAGCCTAGCAATTTGAAATAGCCAAGCTCAGACCAGATGGAAATGAATGCATCTACACCTGACTTTATATTTTCCCCTTCTATTACATGAAGATTCATCAACGCAACGCGAAGATCAATCGAAGGATAGCGAGCTAAATTTTTAGGAATAGTGATATCAACCCACTCGAATTTTCCTTTAGGTGCGATTGATTGGTAGTAAAGTATTTCTTTGTTGCAAAGGCCACACTTGCCATCGAATAAAACTTCTTTGATTTTCATTTTTTCTCTTTAGTCCTTGATTGATTTCGTTTCACATAATAAAAATAAATACGCATTAATAATAGAGCCCCCACCACTGAGCCATAGATAATTGGCTCAGTCATATCCTTTTTTACTAACCATACAAAATGTAATATGGCTAGAATAGCAACGACATAAATGAGTTGATGCAAAGACTTCCAGCGCCTCTTTAATCGTTTGATCATCTTATTCGTTGAGGTGAAAGCAAGTGGGATAAGTAAAAGCCAGGCAAGAAACCCAACCAAAACGTACTTGTGCTTTAGGATGTCGTCTTTTATGTCAAGCCATGCAAATTGGTAGTCCAACCCTAGATACATGAGTAGATGAATAGAGGCATAAAAAAAGACAAATAAGCCTAGCATACGACGATATAAAATCCATTTTCCAGAATGGGTAATTTTTTTTAAAGGAGTAAGGCTGAGAGTCAGGCACAGAAAAATAAGTGCCCAAAGCCCAAAATGTTTTTCGATATACTCAATGGGGTTAGCCCCTAAATTATCAGTGTAAATCGAATAGCCAATAGACAACAATGGCCACAGGCAGACAAGAAAAATAATTAGTTTAAGGGGAGGGCAAAGTAGTTTTGACATTTAAAAATATTTTTTTAAATCCATGTTTTTATACATATAACCTACTTCACCTTCATAGCCGTTAAACATTTTGGTTTTAACTCTGGGAGCGAATAATCCTTTCCCAATCTGTCGCTCTGTTGCTTGCGTCCATCTAGGGTGATCAACGGTAGGATTGACGTTAGCGTAAAAACCATACTCTGATGGTCCCGCTTTCATCCAACTTGTTTCAGGCATCTTCTCGACTAATGAAATTTTTGTAATGGCTTTGGTACTCTTGAAGCCATATTTCCATGGGACAACAAGCCTAATTGGGGCACCGTTTTGATTGGGTAGCGCTTTTCCGTATAGCCCAACCGCTAAAATAGTGAGTGGATGCATGGCCTCATCCATCCTTAAGCCTTCAATATAGGGCCAATCAAGCACTTTATAGCGTTGACCAATCATCTCGCTGGGTCGGTTGAGCGTAGTGAATTTGACAAATTTTGCGTTATTAGTTGGTGAAACATGCTTAAGTAACGATTTTAATGGGATACCTATCCAGGGAATCACCATAGACCATCCCTCAACGCAGCGCAGACGATAAATTCTCTCTTCAAGAGAGCTGAGTTTGATAATGTCTTCAACCGATAAGACCTTATTTTTTTTTACAGCGCCTTCAATACTGATTGACCAAGGATCGGTAGTGAGCTTATCTGCATATTCACTGGGATCCGATTTTTTAGTGCCAAACTCATAGTAGTTGTTGTAGGTCGTGATGTCCTTAAAGGAAGTTTTTTCATCACCAATTGATAAATCACTGCTAACAATATTATTAAGGGATTGAACTTTGCCAAAGGCGAGTGAAGATAACGCAGTCGCACCTAGACCAATACCAATTGATTTAAGAAATTTTCTTCTATCGTTGTAAATATGTTCGGAGGTAATTTCAGAGGGACGGATTGGATTTTTTGAACTCATATCTCGCCTATGTAATAATCTAATATTGGTAACACATGTACTGATAGGAGCGTTGTTTAATGAACAGGAGGTTTACGTCTTACCCTACCAATACTCCTTTGTGACAAGTCTACCTTTTTAAAAGTTCAGTTTTAACATACACATATCTTTTATTGTTAATATTGAAATAAAGTATTTATATAAAATTGGAGATTTATAAAAATGATCAGCCTCAAAAGAAATAGCAAATTAGAGCTAGTGGAAGCCAAAGGAAGAAGAACCAGAGCCTCTTCAATTTATACACCAGGCCAATTGGATGACTTTAAGGTCAGCCGAGGTAAATTTAGTAATTTTGTCACCTGTCCTAGGTGTTTTTATTTGGACAGGGTAGTTGGGTTAGCAGAGCCTGGCATGCCTGGCTGGACATTAAACGAGACAACAGATTTGTTACTAAAAAAAGAATTTGATGTTTGCCGAGAAAAACAAATACCTCACCGTCTTTTTGCTAAATATGGATTAGATCATATTGTTCCTTTTAAGCATGAAGCCATGGATGATTGGCGAGACTCATTAAGAAAAGGCTTGATGGTGAGATATGATGACTCGAATATTATTCTCTCTGGGGGTGTGGATGACATATGGTTTGATACCCAGTCAGAAGAATTAATAGTTGTTGATTATAAATCCCAGGCAAGCAACTATGAAGTCAATCCAAAGTCCTATTTAAGCTCGGCCTATCATGAGGCTTACAAAATTCAGATGGACTTTTATAATTACCTGCTCAATTTAATGGGGTTTAAGACGGGTCTAATTTCCTACTTTTTAGTCGTGAATGCCGATCGGTATGCTGAAGGCTTTTTCGGTGAGATGAAGTTTTCTGAAACACTTATCCCTTATAAACATGATGTTTCTTGGATTGATCGTGAAGTGAATAACATGATTGATTGCCTAAATTCAGAAAAACTTCCCGAAAGTCATCTCAGTTGTGAAAACTGTGCTTACGCAAAGCAGAGAAAAAACTATGACTAAATTATTAGTTAGTAGTTAAAAAAGCCTGGATAGGATCATTACCGAGCTTAATTATTTTTGGGTTAGTTGAAGCAGAGCCATTAAAATCGATTGATACCGCATCTGTCGTTCTGAAATTCATGACAAAATTTGTGGCATCTGTCACAGCAAGTGGTGTGGTTAAATCGATAGTCCACAAAATACTATCCGCGTTAGCACATCCTGTCGCAGAGGCTGTCGCGCTTTGCATCATTCGGCCGGTTGCATCTCCATTACCTACAGTCCCCACATTTTCTCTATCGCCTTCGCTTGCATCAAAAGCACTACAGCCTGTATCGTTCATGGAGTTAACCACTTCGAATGTAAATTCAGCATTACTCATATCACTTTCCGTATTTGAACACTCCATATTGGATTTACCTACTATACCTGCGTCAACAGTTTCCCCAAACGGAGTAGACTGACCATTTTCATTACCTATACCTGTTAATACATTATTGACTGACCAACAATAAGAACCAGGGTCTTGAAGATTTCCATCTGAATCACCATAAGCAACTGCGGTCGTTGCCTCAAATGCATGGCGAATACCCATTTTTGCTGAAAGTCTTGCCACCATATATGGATAGTCTCCCGCTGGAACAGTAAACTCTGGAATTTCAGGTAATGCAGTTTCGGCGGTACCTTTAATATTAACTAGAGTCGCTGCACCGGATTCAGCAAGTATATCAAAGCATGATGAAAAATCAGGTTGTGCAGCCCCGGCAACATCAGGATTGCTTGTACATAGAGACATACGATAAAATTCAACTTGGTAGGTATCGGGAACGGTATTACAGGAATCCCCGATACCTGCATCACCTATGTCATTTACTGGCGAAGTGACACCATTACTTGTATTTAGTGCACCCTCAGTCATCTCACAAGTTGCGTTTGCTTGTGTTAAAAAAACTAAACTTAATAAGATTAAGCTTAAAAATAATATTACGTTATATTTTTTAATCATGATATTAAAAACCCTTTACTGAAAGTTTACCGCCACTATTAATTTGCTTCACTATTGTATTCTCACGTCTAACTTTTTCGTACCTTCGATCTTCCATGCTCTCTAACTTATAAGCGGTATCGTTAAACCATTGAACTTGTTGGTTAGGTTTGTTACTAAACGCTTCAGTAATATTATAGCTGGCTATGAAGTAATTCGAATCTTTCTCATCATCTTTGAATGTGCGACCGGCTTGAATCTCAAGTCCAGGTAACATCGGCACATAAGCTCTGAGTTGTGCATCGTTGCCCTTGGCATCCTTACCACCTTCAACCGCATCCCACTTATAACGCTTTACAAATACAGTCGCCCAGTTCATATAGGGAAGCGGTAAACCTGCTTCGATATCCCAACCATCGAGTGCACGCTCTTCTTGTCCATTTTTACCTGTCTTCCATTTAGTAGTCGCTTGATACATGTTGGCATTGATTTCACCGACGGTCGATCTAGCTTCTAACCCAACACTGTACCGGCCATGGTCATAGGGAAACTCATGATCATAAAAAGCATTCACACCGAGCATTAACGTATTATCAAATTCCATACGACGGTAACCTAAACCCGCATTTAGTGTGGTTCGGTTATCGGTATAAAATGCACTGACTTGGGTAAATAACGTATTCTCAATATCATCACCATCGGAGAGTGGTGCCACGACTAAGATGCCTGTTGTTGGTTTGCTTCCTTCTTTTGTTTCGACACTGATTTCCACTGTGGGGAAGTATTGCTCTAAGAAGCTCTTTGTAAAACCCACACCTTGATCAGTGGCGGCTTCAATCACTTGACTTTGCGCGCCTTCTAAATCACCTGCGGCCACCATTTTAGAGAGATCAATAAAGGCAGCGCGATCTTGATCATCTGCTGTTGCATTATTAGCATTTAAATCTTCGGAATTAGAACCCCAATTAGCAAAAGCTGCCGTAGTAGCTAGAATGAGGGGGGTAATAAATAAAAGTTTTGTTTTTGATTTAATCATTGGCTGAGTATATTTGAATATTATAGTAAACACAATACTAACGAAATTATATACATATAATAATAAATGAATATATATAAGTCCCTGTAAGTACCTGATTTTACTTTAATGTTGTTTTTTTACAACACTAAAATACCTAAACCTCAAATATTTCTATATTTTTCTTGTAATGAGAATGATTCTCATTTACAATCGGAAACAGTTCTCATTTACAATATTAAATAGTTCTTATTTAGATTTAGATTATTATTTTAAAAGGAGTTTTACTAGAAGATGAATATCAAGAAAAAAGTTTTAGCATTAGCAGTTCTTTCAGCATTGAGTACTTCTGCGATGGCAGCGGACCCTACGAATGCAGAAATCATGCAAATGATGAAAGAAATGAAAGAACAAATGGCTGACCTTAAGAAAGAAAACGAAAATCTGAAAGGAGAGGTGAGCGATGTTGCTGGATCAGTGGACGCAGTTGCAGATGCCACAGACGAAGCGATCAAAGCGCAAGTTAAGCTATCCAATAAAACAACGGTCGGCGGTTATGGTGAGCTTCACTACAATAGCTTAAGAGACCAGAAGGGTGATAGCAACAAAGACCAAATGGATTTCCATCGTTTTGTGTTATTCGTCAATCATGAATTTAACGATAAGATGAGATTGGTAACAGAACTTGAATTAGAGCACAGCCTCTCAGGTAATGATAAGCCAGGTGAGGTAGAACTCGAGCAAGCTTACATCCAATATGATTTAACAGCAAAAACGAGCATAACGGGTGGATTATTTCTAACACCAGTGGGTATTTTAAACGAAACGCATGAGCCACCAACTTTCTATGGTGTTGAAAGGAATGACGTTGAAAAAAATATCATCCCAACAACCTGGTGGGAAGGCGGAGCAATGGTTGAGCACGAATTTATGGACGGAGTATCTGTAAACCTGTCAGCGACCTCAGGTCTAAAATCAACAGGTAGCTCAAACTTTGCTGTTAGAAAGGGTCGTCAAAAAGTGGCTAAAGCGGAAGCTAAAACATTTGCTTATAACGGACGATTGAAGTACACAGCGATTCCGGGTCTAGAGTTAGCAGGAACAATTAATTATCAAGATAATTTCTGTCAAAACCAATTAGCTGGTTGTGGTTCAGCAACTCTTTATGAAGCACACACTGTTTACAATAAAGATGGATTTGGCTTAAGAGCATTATATGCATGGTGGGATATCGAAGGCACTGCTGTAAAAGCGCTTGGTGCTGATGAGCAGTATGGTTACTACGTAGAACCTTCATATCGATTCGATGATGCGATCGTTGCAGGACAGGATATCGGAGTATTTGCTCGTTATGCGCTGTGGGATAACCAAGATGGAAGCGGATCAACTACAGATACTGAATATAAACAGTACAACTTTGGAGCTAACTGGTGGGTTGATAAGGACGTAGTTATTAAGGTTGATTATCAACTTCAAGATGTAGGTTCTGGCGTTTCAAAGGAGATGGATGGTATAAACATAGGCTTAGGATACCAATTCTAGACCTTATATAATTATATAAATATTAGAGAGGAAAATGACTGGATTAGATAAAAATTATTTGCTGTGGCTTTTGAAAGAAATTCAAAAAAGCGATAGCCTATGGAAGGATGAATTGGGTTATGCTGTAAAATTAATCCAACAGAAGAAAGAAAACCATTTATAGATAATTTAAATAAAACTTTTTTGTTTTCCCTTACATGGATGATGCTAATAGTAATTTTGTTAGCATCATCTTTGCATGCGCGCGGGGTATACCAAACTGATAAAGATTTTTTGGATGAGGTTTACGACAACGCACCACCCAAAAGCAAGAAGATTATGCTCGTGGGCAAAATAAGGAAATCGGTTGAGAAAATTCTAGAACACCCTTACGGCGCATTAAGAATTAGATATTGGAAAAAAGATGGTAGAACAGCTTGGATATTAGAGGAGATCGGAAAAGTAGAACCCATCACGTTTGGTGTTGTAATCAAAGATAATCAAATTCAAAGTATTAAAGTGTTAGAATTTAGAGAGATTCGAGGCTGGGAAGTGAGATATCCTGCCTTTAGAAAGCAATTCGAAGGGGCAAGCTTAAAGGGAACGAAGCTAGATCGAAATGTTGATGGGATATCAGGGGCGACTCTGTCGGTATGGGCAATGACATCCATCGCTGAGCTTTCACTCTTTCTTGATCAATATGTAAAAAATAAATGAAAAAAATAAGAATTACCCTGAAATCTATCAATCAGCTCCATAAGTTTACGGGCATTGCCGTTTGTGTTTTCTTAATCCATCTATCAATCACCGGAATATTTCTAAATCACACAGAAGACTTAGGCTTAGATGAAAAGTACACCGCCTCACCCATGATTTTAGCTTTATATAACATCTCTATGCCGAGCCAGGAAGAGTCATTTTCAGTAGGCAATTTTTTCATATCAAGGTTTGGTGACCAAGTATTTATGGACAATCAACCTATTATTAAAAGTGAAAACCCAATAATGGGTGCAACTTTATCAAATCAAATATTAGTCATCGCTTTCTCAAATGAGATAGTTTTATTGACTGAAGAGGGCGAATTGATTGAAAAGCTCACAACGGCAATTGGAGTCCCTGCAAACATTCAAAAGCTAGGAGCATTGAACAGTCTATTATTACTTAAAGCTAGCAATCAAGTATGGGAATCAAATGATGAAGGCCAAGAGTGGAGGGTGTCCGATTCAAACTTTAATGAATGGAGTAATGAGGTTGTAATGCCAGATGAAAAGACGCAACAGATAGAATCTTATTTTTTAGGAAAGGGGGTCACATTAGAACAATTTTTTCTAGACCTTCATAATGGTAATATTATTAAAGGTTTCGGTAAGTGGTTACTAGACATTATCGCTATCTTTTTATTGCTAATCTCAATTTCTGGTGTTTGGATTTGGTTAAGAAAAAAACGCAACTAAGCTTTATTCCATTTATGTAAGTTTTCATCTAATATTTCACTTATGACTAAAGTGAAATTTAAACAAATGTTGAAGCAGATTTTCATTTTCATACCGATCATTATTTTTAGTAATGGCATCGCAAGTGAGGGAAAAGAGTTGACTCTGAAATCTGAAAATTATTTTGCGACTAATCAAACATGTCAATCCTATAAAGTGATTGAGGGGACGAAGTATTGCGTCAAAGAATCTTTGATTCCTCTTAATTCATGTGGTGAGCAATCAGATTGGCCTTGTATGGACCCCGAAGGTTGCTTGGGTATCACTCAATTCATTAAGGAGTAATATGCCTTATTTACACACATTTAGATTAATTATTTTGCTTTTATTGCTCCCTGTAATTGGTCAAACGACAGAGGACTTAAAATACAGCTATGTTCACGATAGTATAGGCGATAAAGACGATGCAGAAGGTGATGTGACCTTTCGTACCCTTCAGGTTGATGGTGTAATGTATGAGTATGCCCACGTCAATATAAAATGGAAGGGAGGTTTTTTCAAATCCAGTATTACCGATGACTTTATACAAAAAAAAGAAATAAAAAATGGTCTAGTCCTTTACGATATTGTCGAGGGGGATCAAAAAAAAGGCTACAGTGTTTTTGCGAGGCATATTCAAGTTAAAGATTATCCTGTTGGCTTTGAAACTAAAAAAATCATCAAAGATGAAGGTAGGCATCCGGCCTTTAGTGATTACGATTGGATATTTAAATTCGAAGCAAAGAATGTTGAGAATATAGAAATAAATGGTCAGACAAGACAAGCAATTCATACAAAACTCTGGGGCTCTCGACCCACTTCAACAACAAACTGTCAGTCATTACCTAGCCGGGGCTTCTCAACCTCAACCGGAGAAATCTATGTTGAAACTTGGTTTGATTTAGATGACAGTAAGCTAATAAAGCAGGAGTTTACCAAATACGGTTGCGTTCCATCCAGAATCATTGTCTCAAAAGAAACCTGGGTTTTAAAAAACTAAGCATTTGCTTCAATCATTTTTTCTCTTGAGGCCGGAGTTTCAAGGCTAATTCTTCCTAAGAGACCTTGCCTGTAATCATTAATAAAACTAATCGCCGCTTTTTCTAGATTGGGCTTACCTTTCTTGAGCACGAATCCGCGCTGCCTTGCAATGCCATCTAAAAAAAATTCATCCTCGGGGAAGGGGGCTTTAAGGTTATATTTTTTTGATATAGATTCTGGATATCTCAGCTTAATCACATCAGCCAACTCTAAGGCTGTTTCAATTTCATCATAAGCATTTGAACCAATATTATTTGAGGCAGCTAAAAAAAAGCCATCTAGTTCATAGCTGATTCTTGGCCACATCATCCCAGGCGTATCAGTTAGGATGGTTTGTTTATTAATCTCTATTCTTTGCTGGCTTTTGGTCACAGCAGGTATATCACCGACCTTAGCAATTTTTTTGTGATACAAAGCATTAATAATAGTTGATTTACCGACGTTAGGTACCCCCATAATCATGATCCTTAGTGGCTTAATTGAAGAATCTCGATGAGGGGCTAATTTTTGACACAAGGGCAATATTTTTTTTACATCATTTTTATTTTTCGCTGAAATAGGGATAGCTTGTGTTTTGGGTTGTCCATTAAAATAATCTAACCAGTGCTGTGTAATTTCTGGGTCTGCTAAATCAGATTTGTTGAGTATTTTAAGGTGAGGCCTTTGTCTGCCTGCCCGAATATTTTTAATGATGGGGTTAACAGAGCTACCAGGAATTCTGGCATCGAGCACCTCGACGATAACATCATTTATTTCCATCGCCTTTTCTGCATTATTTTTTGCTGCGGTCATGTGACCTGGAAACCACTGAATACTCATATCTCTACCTTTTATTTTTTTCCCATTAGCCCTACCTTAATTCTAATGAGTGAATTGAGATTGAGGTAAACTGATAACTATGCAAACACTTGATGAAATGAAACCACAACAGTCACCCGAACTTCTCAAATCTTTACATATTTTAACCCGAGATGGAAAGATTAATCAGGATTCTAGAAGAAAGTTAAAGCAGGTCTATCATCTTTACAACTTTATAGAGCCGATTTTAGAAAAAATTAATAGGGAAAATGAGCGTTATTCTGTTGTGGATCATGGATGTGGGAAGTCTTACCTTGGTTTTATTTTATTTGATCTTTTTATTAAATCAAATTTAGGCCAGGTGATTGGCATCGAAACTAGAGCCGAGCTTGTAGAAAAATCCAAGGCATTGGCGGAAAAATTAAAATTTGATCGCATGAGTTTTATTAATAGTGCCATTGCAGATGCTGAAAATTTAGTCCCTAACGATGTGGATATGGTCACAGCGCTTCATGCCTGCGACACTGCAACCGATGATGCTATTTTTTTTGGACTAAAGCGACAAGTTAAATATTTTTTTCTGGTCCCCTGTTGCCAAGCAGAGGTGGCGAAATTGATGAGAAAAAATAAATCAGCCTCTCTAACTGAACCTATCTCTGAATTGTGGCGGCATCCGATTCACACAAGGGAGGTTGGAAGCCATCTGACAAACGTTTTGCGATGTCTTCTGCTTGAATCACAAGGTTATAAACTCACCGTCACTGAGTTGGTCGGTTGGGAGCACTCCATGAAAAACGAGTTGATTATTGCTGAATATGTAGGGGTTAAAAAAGGCAATGCTCGCGAGCGTAGTTTAGAGATTTTGAAGCTGTTTAATTTGCAAGAATTAGAATCAAAATTTATCATTTAAATTTCTTCTCTCATATGACTATGGATCATCAAATTCTCAAATATAAAATAACAGTTAAGTTGTTAAATAAAAATCAACCAGAGGTTTTTTGAGGAAGTGAATATACATTACCCACCTACGCTGCCAGTCAGTCAACAGGTTGAAAAAATAAAAAAAATAATAGCAAGTAATCAAGTCACCATTCTATGTGGAGAGACAGGCTCTGGAAAAACAACCCAACTCCCTAAAATCTGTCTTTCAATGGGGAGAGGACAGAATAAATTCATTGGCCACACTCAGCCAAGAAGGATTGCAGCCAGATCAGTGGCAACAAGGATTGCAAGCGAATTGGACGTTGACCTTGGTGCACAGGTGGGTTTTAAAGTTAGATTTTCGGATAAAACGTCTAAAGGGACATCGATTAAGGTCATGACCGATGGCATCTTACTGGCTGAAACTCAAAAAGACCCAAAGCTTTTACAATACGACACGATCATTATTGATGAGGCGCATGAGCGTAGTCTCAATATCGATTTTTTATTGGGATATATTAAAAATTTACTCCCCAAGAGACCCGATCTAAAAATTATTATCACAAGCGCGACTATTGACGTCGATAAATTTTCAGCCCATTTTAATCAAGCACCCATTATTCAGGTTTCTGGTCGAACATTTCCAGTCGATATTATTTACAGGCCATTAAAGCAACTCAGCCAAGATGTAGTTGAAAATATTGAGGATGCTGTGTTGTCTAGCATCAATGATCTTCCTGCTGACAATAAAGGGGACATCTTAATTTTTTTACCGGGTGAGAGAGATATCCATGACATCAAAAAATTCTTAACCGATCAGCTTAAAAATAAATTCGATATTTTGCCACTTTTTTCGAGGCTGCCCGTCAAGGAACAGCAAAAAATATTCAAACAGGGGACATCGAGAAGAATTATTTTAACGACCAATATTGCAGAAACTTCACTCACAGTTCCTGGCATTAAATATGTCATTGATGTGGGTCTTGCCAGAATTGTTCGCTATAACCCAAGACTAAAAATAGAGCAGCTACTCATTGAAAAAATTTCTCAAGCTTCAGCCAATCAAAGATCAGGGCGTTGCGGTCGAATAGCTCCGGGTGTTTGTATTAGGCTTTATGATGAGGAAGATTTTGATATGAGACCCATCTTTACAGATCCAGAAATTATGAGGACCTCACTCGCTTCTGTAATTTTAAAAATGGCTTCACTTGATTTAGGGCCTGTGCAACAGTTTCCTTTCCTTCAACCCCCCATCAATAAATTTATTCAGGATGGCTACCAATTACTCTTCGAAATCGATGCGGTTGATAAAGATTTTAAAATCTTACCAATGGGCCATCAATTGGCTAAGCTTCCCCTTGATCCTTCTTTGGGCAGAATCTTAATTGAATCAAACAAACAAGCCTGCCTGAATGAAATTTTAATCATCATCAGCGCACTTAGTATTTCAGATCCTAGAGAACGACCTCTAGAAAAAGCACAAAAGGCAGATCAAGCCCACCTTTTATTTCACGACCCCGATTCGGGGTTCATGAGCTTTATTAAGTTATGGAAATTATTAGATGAGAAAATAAGCATTAAGAGCGGGAAAGGTTTGAGAACTTTTTGCCAGCAATATTTTGTTTCCTATACAAGAATTAGGGAGTGGCAAGAGCTTTATAAACAGCTGACCGAGATGACAAAGGAGCTTGATTTTAAGGTCAGTAAAAAAGAAGTCACTTATGAAAGAATTCATATATCACTCTTAACAGGCTTATTAGGGAATATCGGTACCAAAATTATTGATAGCAACGAATACGCGGGTACGAGGGGAATTAAATTTTTAATTGGGCCTACCTTGTTTAGAAAGAAAAATTATAAATGGGTAATGGCCGCTGAGATTATTGATACGGGCAAGCTCTATGCCCAATGCATTGCAAAAATTGAGGTAGATTGGATTGAAAGGTTATCCAAGCATCTGGTGGAGTATGAATACAGCAACCCTAGATGGAGCCCAAAGTTGAGCCGGGTGGATGCCAGCCAAAAAACTTTACTTTATGGCCTAGTCATTAATGCCAACAAAACGATTCATTATGGATCGATCAATATAGAGGAGTCGAGAAATATTTTTATAAGACAAGGCCTTGTCGAAAATCAGTATGAATCACCGGCTCATTTTTGGACGCATAATCAAAAGCTAATTAATGAAATTAAGCAGCTTGAACATAAGTCTCGAAGGCAAGATATTTTAATTAACGATGACATCCTATTTGATTTTTATGACAGTAAAATCTCAAATGAAATTATGAATGGGGCAGGATTTGAATTTTGGCGAAAGGGCATTGAGAAGGATGAGCCTGAATTTTTATTCCTTACCAAAGACTATTTGATGCAGAAGAATGCTGATCAGATTGATGATGTTCAGTTCCCAGATCAAGTAAAACGAAATCATGTCGATGTAAATTTAAGCTACCACTTCGAGCCAAACCATCCTATCGATGGTTTGACCGTAAGTTTTCCTTATCACGGGTTGAGTCAGGTTAAGCAAGAATCATTTGATTGGCTAGTGCCAGGGATGATTAGAGAGAAGGTGCTTAACGTGTTTAAATTACTTCCCAAGCCGGTCAGAACTCAACTTACTCCTTTACCAAAAACAATCACAGAATTTTTAGTACAGGCTGACACAACGAAAAATTTTAACCAAGAGCTTACTCAATTCATCAGAGAGAAAACCAAGTCAACTCTTAGGGTCGATTCAGCTTTGGTTAAAAATTTACCCATGCACCTGAAGGTTAATTTTATGATCACAGATGATGAGGGGGTTGAAATTGATTCCTCAAAAGAATTATCTGAATTGCAAACCGAGCATAAGGAAAGGGTGACAGAGGTTATTGAGGAGGTGGCCTTTGATATTGAAAAAGAGGGACTGACTTTTTGGCCAGAACATGATGTCCCTGAAAAGGTTAGCGCCGAAAGACAGGGGGAGGAAATTGTAGGATATCCAGCACTTATTGCTAATGAAACTGATGTTGACCTCAAGGTGTTAGACAATGAGAGTGAGGCAAAGTCCTTGCATCAGTTGGGTGTTCGGATGCTGCTCACATTGCAATTAAAAGACCGCATTAAAATATTAAAAAAAACACCTCCTCAATTTGATCATTATGGGCTATCACTTAAAACTTATATTGAAACGGATGCCTTAAAGGAAAATTTTATTGAGATGGTTTTGAACGAATCAATGAACTGGGGTGAACCCGTGCCGAGGACAAAAAGTAACTTTGAAAAAATGGTCACCTTTGCTAAGAGAAGAATCGGGGAGGTGATTATCGAGCTTTCAAATTTTCTGACCTCGATTGCTGAGAGTTACCATGCCATCACGCTTGCCTTAAAAAAACAAAAACACTTACCTCCAATGGTAAGCGATGATATCGACGAGCAGTTAGAACTTTTATTGCCCGCTTATGAGCCGCCCTTATTTGTTTATGATCAGATAAAACATTTCCCAAGATACTTAGCAGCATTAAGGATACGCATTGAAAAATATACACAACGACAAGAAAAGGATGCCGAATCACTGAAAGGACTCAAACGTTTACAAGACAAATGGATTGAGAGAGTCATTGATTTTGTTGAAAATGATGAGGAAGTACCAGATATGTATGTGGATTTTCAATATGCATTGCAAGAATTAAGGGTCTCATTATTCGCACAAGAATTAAAAACGCAATATCCCATCTCACAAAAAAGAGTTGAGAAGCAATGGCATGAGATGATGTTGAAATGATCAATAAGATAAAGAAAATGATCGGCTTAGTAAGTGAAAAAAAACCACAACGCGAAGGTAGTTTTGATGAAATGACGGTGGATATGAGTGAGTCGAACGATGTGAGATCGATGCATATTGGTTCACCTACGATCCAAAGCTCAATGAGAATAAGTGACCCTTACCATCTAGAATTAGGATATACGCAAATTATGGCCTTAGCTGCTATTTTCTTAAATAAGCCGAAAGACCTATTATTTGTTGGGCTGGGTGGTGCGGCAATCCAAAAATTTTTTTATAAATGGTTTAGCAAGGCTAACTGCCTCACCATAGAAATTAATCCAAGTGCCATCAATGTGGCGAAACAATTTTTTAAAATACCTAAAGCTTCGAAGCGTTTTAAAATTATTCAAGATGATGGCATTGATTATATTAAAAATTCGGAAGATGAATATGACCTCATACTCTCGGATGCTTTTGAGGAGTATGGCTTACCCGAAGTATTTTGTGAAATTCCCTATTTTGAAAGTTGTAGGGCAAGACTAACTGAAAAGGGTATTTTTATGATTAACTTATGGGGATCAGACCCGAGAACAAAAGCTTACATTGATCGAATAAAGTTGACCTTTGATGACCGTGTACTTCATCTAAAATCTACTACTTCGGGAAATATTATTGTGTTTGCATTTAATTCTCAACCTAGTGAATCCCGAATTGATAATTTGAAAAGAAAAATATTAACCATGGAAAAACAAATTGACTTCGATTTGATGGTATATTTCAACAAAATTTTAAAAAACCAAAATAATAAAACGAATCATCTTTTTCTTTAATATTAGGAACCCATCTTGAAATCAAATTATTTTGCATCCTGCCCACGAGGACTTGAGGCTTTATTAGTTAAGGAATTAGAGGCACTCAAAATCGAATCACCCAATCAAGTGGATGGGGGCGTTGAGTTCTCATGCTCAATAGAGCAAATGTACCGGACGAATATCACCAGCCGAGTTGCCACTCGAGTGATGATGAGAATTAAGAAAGGTACTTATGAAACTGAGGATGATCTTTATCAAGCCGCATTAGAAATTAATTGGTTTGATTATTTCGATCTTTCAAATTCCATTAAGGTAAGTACCACGGGTGTAAAGTGTCCTTTAAAAAGTTTGGATTTTATGACGCTCAGAATTAAGGATGCGGTTTGCGATAGCTTTAGAAAAAAAATGAATAAGCGACCCGATGTGGACATTAGAAATCCTGATATTCGCATTCATCTCTATTTAGAAAAAAATGATTACTTTATTTATTTAGACACCTCAGGTGACCCTCTCTATCAAAGAGGTTTTAGAAAATCGAGTGTGGAAGCACCGATCAAGGAAAATTTAGCTGCGGGTATTATTTTGCTGAGTGGTTGGGAACCTGGCCAAGCGATGCTTGATCCCATGTGTGGCAGTGGTACATTTTTAATTGAAGCTTCCATGATGGCACTCAATCAAATGCCAGGATTGAGAAGACAATTTGGATTTGAAAATTGGAATAATCTTGATTCAAAACTTCTAAAGCAAATTAAGTCAGCCTACGAATCAGATAAAAAACCACTTAATTTTTCACGTATTTATGGTTCGGATAAAGACCTTCGAGCTATCCGTGTGGCTAAAAGAAATTTAGTTGAAGCAGGTTTAGAAGATGCCGTTCAATTAGTCTGTAAAAAAATAACTGAGATCACTCCCCCATTTAATGAGGGCGTGATGATTACTAACCCACCCTATGGTATCAGGATAGGTGAGGATGAAGAGCTAGCAGAAGCCTATCCGTTATGGGCAAGTTGTCTAAAAAATAAATTCTCAGGTTGGCGAACTTATTTTTTAACCAGTGATTTTCGATTACCAAAATTGATGCGCTTATCACCTTCTAAAAAAACACCACTATATAATGGCGCGCTAGATTGCCGTTTATTTGAGATTAAAATGGTCGCAGGAAGTAATCGAAAAAAATAGTTTTCTTAATCTATATTTGATTTATTTTTATACAAAGCAAAAATGGTAATCATAGCGGCTATTACAATTAAATAAGATGGGCTGATAGGGTTTCCTGTCTTTTCAAAAATCCAGGTCGCTGCCAAAGGTGTAAGTCCTCCTGCAACACCTAATGTTAAATTATAACCAAGTCCAATGGTTGTGCAACGAACGGCTTCTGGGATTGATAAGACCATAAAAGCATTGAGCGGTGCAAGATATGATCCTAAGATAATCGTAAGTCCTAACTGCCCAAGAAAAGCTAAATTCACATCGTGATGATTCATAAGATAGAACAAAGGTACGACAAATAAAAGCATAAGTATGGAAGTTATCTTCAAAATTAATTTTTTCCCAACCTTGTCTGTAAAGTAACCCGACAAAAGCACAACACTAATCAGGATGACCATAGAGATTGAATTGATATTTAAAGCACGTGAAGGTGTGAATTTTTCTGCCACCTCAAACCAAGTGACTAGGTAGACAAAGATTAAATAAAAACCGACTGCGTTCAGAAAGACTAGACCACTAATATTAAATAATAGAGGTAGGTGCTTTTGAAAAACAACAATTACTGGAGGTTTCAATGTTGGAGCGGGGACCTCATCAACGAGATGTCGTCTTAAAAATAGACCAACGATTCCAATCACAAGGCCGAATAAAAAAGGTACGCGCCAACCCCATGCATTAATTGTTTCCTCACTCATCAGATGATTCATTAAATCACCCGTAAAGGAACCCAGCAAAATGCCACCGATCGCACCACAGGTAATTGTTGCACCCATGAGAGATTGCCTATTTTTTGGTGCATGGGAAACTAAGTAAATAATAGAAGTTGTGAACTCACCTCCGACAGATAGACCCTGAATCATTCTTAATAATACGAGTGTGTAAGCTGCCCAAACACCCCAGGCATTATAGTCAGGCAGGATGCTGACAAAAAAAGTAGGAATGGCCATGGCTGCCACCGACAAATTGAGGGCAACTTTTTTCCCATATTTGTCACCAACATGCCCAAAAATGATAGCACCAATAGGGCGCATAAGATATCCAACGGCGAAGATGCTAAATGCCATAAGGAGTTGAGCTGTAGGATCTGATTTTGGAAAGAATGCTAGCCCAATGGCTGAGGCAAAATAACCATATATGGCAAAGTCATACCATTCGAGAACATTCCCAATCAGCGCTGAAGCAATAGTTTTTTTATTAGTTGAAACCATTTTTTTATTATAGCTTGATTATTTTCTAAGGAACCTAAAAACTCCCCATCACACCGACAGAACCGGATATGGAATGAATCTCATCTGAACTGTCCATGAAGTTCCCGGCGACATAAGCTTTAATGCCATTAGTGAGTTGATAATCAACACCCATACCTACATTGAAGTAAGTATTATCTTCATCACCCTTGAATGAGGTGGAGATACCATCGATTTGATAGTCTTGTTTCTCACCCGATACCATTTGACGATGGGCCACCCCAAATCGTGTGTTGGCAGTAAATGGGCTGTCTTTCTCATGATAGGTCATGCCGTATTCTGCTCTGGCAGTGACTTGTGAGATGTCTCTGGAATTCAGATGGTAGTATTTAGACTCACTGTAGGAATCAAGATATTCTTGGCTGAAGTCTAAGCCAAGCACCATATCATTATTGGTATTGCCTTTGGTTAAGACGGTTTTTAACCACTCAGCACCGACCACTAAATAAGTCGAATCATAATCTCCCGTGACATTCTCAGCACCGCCATCAGCTAAGTTATTTAACACGGTCCGTTTTGTGTCATTGTCTGACATCCCCACTAAGACTTTAGCAGAGAGGTCACCATTAAATAGTTGCGCTATTTTAGGTATGAGTGCACCGGCCATCACAGAATTACTTTCAATATGCTGCGTGGATAAGCCATAACTGGCATCACTATTTTCTAAATTAAAGACGAGATCAATCGGTTTATTGAATTGACTTAATTGACCGCCGATGGTCACCCCGCGTGCATTTTGATGAATCTCTTCAAAGTCTTTATCACGTTCTGATTTCGTGGTGTAAACATTCATCCAATAAGGCTCAACTTCGTTACGTGCGTAAGCACGTGTTCTTTCTGTTAAGTTTTGATTTATTTTAGTGGTTCTTAAATACAAACGATTACCCTCATCATCAATATTGGCCACACCCATGGTCTTAATATAGGTATTACTGACTAACACCGGCTGTTCTACATTCGCTTGAACCACCCAAGGTGTAGTTCCTGAGACAGTATAGTTGGCACTGGTGGCTAAGCCATATTGACTTTGACCGGATGACAGCTCATCGAACTCGATATCGTCAATAACATCAACATCGCCATCGCCATCTATATCTTCAGGTTCAATTGGATCCCAACCAGTAAAAATTAAAGTATTATTTGTTCCATTATTGACAATCGCACCCTCAATTCTTGCATTTCGATCTAGGTACACGGTATTGTTATCAGAGGTAGCACCTGCAGAGATGGCATTCCGAACAGCATCAATTCCCCCACTCACAAATACTTCATTGTGGTCACTTCTCGTAAATACAATTCCGTCTTGTGCTGAAGTAATTTGCCCGGTAATAGAGATGGTATTGTCATGGGCTGTGGTGTCGACCGCTGAACCAAAATGAACAGCCGCCTGATTAGCAAGTTGTGTTACGTTGCCATCGATAATAATGAGGTTATCTGTAGCTTGATTAAAAATTTGAATGGTGGGTGATCCTGAAGTCGCTGTTGTTGTTAGATTGCCATTCACCACAATCACGTTATTAGTTGCTCCTACACCACTGACTCGGATAGCTGAGTCACCTGAGGATTGCACATTGCCGTTCACCACGATATTGTTATCTGTTACAAAGTCCCCGGCAAAAATACCATTAGAGACAGTATTAATATTACCATTTACAGTTATCACATTATCGCTTGATAAATTATCAGCATCCGTACCCAATATTCGGACCCCATAGGCATTTGTCGCGCCGGTTATATTAATATCGCCGGTGAGTGTGACATTATTATTGTCAGCACTAGCATTAATAAGAATACCTGATAAAAAATTACCTGAAGTCGAAATGTTACCTGTGATATTGACTGTATTGTTACTTGCACTGCTCGAGACAGCTATCCCGTGGGCATTTGTAGCACTCCCATTGGTTATCGTTTCAATATCTCCAGTCATATTAATGACATTATTTACGGCATTGACGTTACTAATACGGATTCCCATAGCAGCATTTGCAGTGCCAGTGGTGGTCGTAATGTTGCCATCTATGG